>Ga0136651_10000312_pt1 | contig 26064 bp, 22 predicted proteins | sample Mar14236cmmetaG_FD_94867 | JGI IMG/M metagenome (GOLD analysis project Ga0136651, IMG submission 94867) | Marine hydrothermal vent microbial communities from Guaymas Basin, Gulf of California to study Microbial Dark Matter (Phase II) - Marker... ... | reverse complement strand
TTTTTCTTTCAGCAATTTGATTTCTCTATCAATTTCTTTTATTCTTGGGCTTTCTTGCAATAAATTGTTGCTTAAAAGTTCCCTTTCGATTTCTTTACTATCAATTTCTGCTTTCAATGTTGCTGCTTTCTCAATAGAAGCTGTAAGTTGATCTTCAAGGCTAATGACATTATTATCATTCATGAAATTTGTTAATTTATTCTCGTACACTAACAAACTGTCTTTTACAAGCTTTATTCTTCCCTCGATAAATTCTCGATTATTCTTTGCATAGCTACCCGTTAATTTAATATTCAAACTATCCAATATTTTTATAGCATAATTTGCCATATCTGCCACAGTACTTTGATCTCTATCCTTAATAGAGAACACTATCTGCCCTTCCTCTTCGACTTTAACAGCAATCCTTTCCTTTAGGGTATTGATTGTTTCTTCCAGCAAATCATTATTGTATCGTTTTTGAAAATTAAATTTGTTATTCATTTCATATAATAGTGACCTACTTTTAAGAATTGCAATAATTTTAAATACATTCTCATTACCTGAAACCACGTCTCCAAATCCAAAAGCCTTTAATGTTTCCCCTACTCCACCAAATGTATCTTTTTCTTGTTCAGGTACTAAAATTACTGTATTAGCCATATACCATTTTGGTAAAATAAGGCTAATACCAGCAGCAATAATGGAAGCTATCAAAACAAAAAATATTATTAATTTTCTGTTACTCCAAACAATTTTCCACAAATCGAATACATTAATTTCTTTATCTTGCATATAATCCCTTAAGTATATTATTTCGAAGCATTTTGTATCACAATTAATACTGTTGCAATCTGTGCCGCAATAGTCATGATATCCTTTGTAAGCTCCCAATAATCGATTTCCGGTTTCTCTGGGATAAAGATCATATCACCAACTTCTACAGGAGTATCTTCATGTGGCCTTAACCACTCACCGGTGTTTACTTTGATTAATCTGATTTTTCCTTTTCTTGCTTTCCAGGCAAATCCCCCGGCTTTTTCTATGTAATATAGATAATTTTCACCCTCTACAAATGTAACAAGACCTGGATTCTTAACCTGCCCGGAAACCGTTACAGTTACTGATTTATCAGGTATATAAATATAATCTCCGGATTTTAAAGAAAAATCATAGTCTTTATTATTCCCAAACCAGAGTTTATGAAAGTTTGTTGCGATACGTCCTTTCAACTCTCTTGATTTTGTTTTAAAATATTCATACTCCAGGGGGGTCATATCCTCGATAAGCATTTTTCTGAGCCGTTGATACTCAGGATCAATAATATCTTCCCTACTTTTTCTTTGTAAATACGCATTCTGAAGATCCGCATTCGCGGTAGGTCCCCCGGATTGCACCATGATATCATACAATGTAGTAACGCCTTCTTTGATCGCATATGAACCAGGAAATTTAACCTCACCCGATATTGTAACTCCCTTTCTTTCATGAAATTCTGGAATAGACCGAATATAGATTCTATCATCATTGCGTAAAACAAGATTGTCCTTACAAAGAGGATTCCTTAATATCTCGTTCAAGTTTACTGTTATTTTCTCAGTTTCTGAAGTAGCATTAACAAATCTTACTACTTCCGCCTTATTCAAATATGCATTATCAGCAAGACCCATTGAAAGCATGATTATGTCCAGTAGACGATCCTCTTCGATTAACTCAAACTCACCTGGTCTATTTACTGCACCATTGATAATAACTTTCTTCTCAATCGCAGGAACGATGATAATATCTCCATCCTGAATATAGGGATTATTGTTCCTGTCCCCATACCGAAGAAATCGTTCAAGATCAACATGTATAGTTTGATCTTTTCGTTTCAACTTGATGTTTCTGGTCGAAGAATTATCAAGGATTTCTTGTACTTCAGCTGTCATTGAATCTCTCTTAACACTGTTTGCAGCTTGTATTGCATCAGAAATCCTGTGCGTAGGCAGCATAGAATACGTCCCTGGTTTTATGACATTTCCTACAACTGAAACATTAAATCTTATCATCTCGAATGAGGATTGTGATGTGCTTGTTTTTGTCTGACTTATCAGTAAAACTGGTATTATAAGTAATAAGCTTACACATAACACTATTTTTTTCATACTATATCCATTTTTTTGATTATTTTTCCTTTTTTAATAACAGTCTTTACACTACTACTTCCTAAATGATACGGTAAGTATTGGTATCTAGGCATATCCAAAATTATAATATCTGCTTGTTTACCAGCTTCTATCGATCCGATTCTATCTCCCCTCTCAAGAGAAAAAGCAGCATTTATCGTGATTGCATTTATTACTTCAGAAGGTAGCATTTTCATATTTAAACAAGCAAGACTTGCTACAAACTGCTGTGAGTCACAATTACATGATCCCGGATTGAAATCTGTAGATAGAGTAACAGGAAGACCTGCATCAATCATTTTGCGTGCTGGCGCGTATTTATTCGATGCCAAACTGAAAGTGGTGGCTGGCAAAAGAATCGGTATCACTCCAGCTTTTTTCAAACTAGTAATTCCCTCATCAGAAATTGCTACTAGATGATCAGCTGACACAGCACCTATTTCTGCAGCTAACTCAGCACCACCTATCGGTTCTAATTCATCAGCATGAAATCGAATCTTAAAACCAAGATCTTTCGCTGCACCAAGTATTCTTCTGGATTCATCAACAGAAAAAACATGTTCTTCACAGAAAATATCACAATATTCAGCTAAATCCCGTTCTTTTACTGTAGGAAGCATCTCATTAATGAGTATCTCTATATATCTCTCGTGATCTTCTTTATATTCTTCCGGATATTCGTGAGCGCCTAAAAATGTTGGGATAATTTCCATTTCCGACATCCGATTTATTTCTCTAATCGCTTCCAGCATCTTTATCTCAGAGTCGGTCGTTAATCCATATCCACTTTTGGCTTCGATCGTTGTGGTACCCATCTCGAGCATTTTATTCACACGCTTTAATCCTAATTCCACGAGGTCATCAAGTGATACCTGCCGCACATCCTCAATACTTGCCCTTATACCTCCTCCAGATATGGAGATTTCTTTATACGATTTGCCCTGAATGCGCATTTCAAATTCATCTTCTCTTGTTTTTACAAATATCGGATGTGTGTGTGGATCAACGAAACCGGGCATTACGACCATGCCTGTTGCATCTATTTCGTCAGATGTAGAATAATTTTCTTCGAATTCAGCAATTGAGCCTACAAAAGTAATATTCCCATCTTTAATACCACATGTGCCATTTTCAATAATACCCAAATCACTTAAATTCTCATTGATTTTTGGTATCTTAGACGCTGCAGTAATAAGCTGTCGTGCGTTTTTTATGACAAGATCAAAATTATTTTTATTAGACATATATTATAATTCTTCTATTAAACTAACAGCGAACACCTTAATGCCTTCGCTCTTTCCAACAAAACCCAAACCTTCATCCCGAGTAGCTTTTATCGATATTTGCGAGATTTTCATGTCAAGTTTGTCAGCAATGATCTCTTTCATGGGATTGATGTATGGATGAAGTTTCGGTTGTTCGAGTATGATTGTTGTATCTATGTTACAAATTCGATAACCGCTTTGTTTGATCAATTCTGATGCCTTTTCAAGTAATATCACACTTGAAATATCTTTATACTCATTATCATTATCGGGAAAATGGGTGCCGATATCTCCAAGATTCGCTGCACCAAGAAGACTATCAATAATCGCATGTATAAGCGCATCTGCATCGGAATGACCATCGAGTCCTTTTGCAAATGGAATAGTAATTCCACCAAGTATTAAATCACGCCCTACTACAAGGGGATGTACATCATATCCAAAACCAATTTTCATATTATTCCTTTAATTTTAATCTACAGTAATTGATTTCGAAACATTTTTGGGGACATCTGGATGCACACCATGGTTAGGCACACGAATACGATTAAGATATTTCATTTTTTTTACACTCATCCGTAATGCAAGAAGTTGTAATACTACTATACTTGAAAAAACTGTCAATAAGGTATCGCCAGTTTTTGGTAATTCGATGAAGCCGTACTTATAACCAGGTTGAGCTGTTGGAATAGAACTGATATTTTCTCTTAATTCTTCATTGTCCTCTGCTATAAGAAAACTATTAGAACCACGGATCTTATGCGTATTGATCTGCGAGATAGTCAACTTCATATCACGCTCATCGGGACCTGTAAGATAAATAAGAGGATAGTTTCGATATAAAGCTTCAAAAAAATCGAATTTCTCGATAGTTTTTTCAAACAGTCTGAGCGAATGAGGAAGCAGGTTGAAGGGTTTGACTCTTTCAAATATGAAATCACCGATATCAGCAACGATCTTCCTGACATCAGCATCGTTTATGATGGGATCATTGCTTGCCTCATTGTAGATGAAGTCAATCGCTTTATTATATTTCTTCATAAGAGATTCGATATTCCAGATACCAAAGACTGTATTTTCACCGAGAATTGTATTTGGTCCATGTTTAAATTCTGCGCCTTCGATACCTTGCGTATGATTCAGCACAGTTTCTCGAATCTTCAACGCACCTTCCCGCGCTACAGGACTCAATTTTGTGGCAAGAATATGTATGCTTGGCTCCAGGAATATTTGCTCTGCAATATTTTCGATCTGAGCAGTAGTAGTTTGGATTGTTTCCTTAATTATTCCTGGTATATAGTCCAGAGTCTCCTTTCTGTGCAGGATCTGTTGTTCAAGTTGGGAGATATCTTCTGCAGAAGATCCGTTATTCTTCATATGATCCAACTTCACTTCCGCTGTTCGAATTGCTAAATAATACATGAGCACAACCTGGTTAATGTAGCTTTTAGTAGCTGGTACAGCCATTTCTGGTCCGCATTTGATCGGAAGTGCGATATCAGACTTCTCTTGCCCTAATGTTGAATTCATATTGTTTACAATAACTACCTTACTGATCTTCTTTCCAAGGGCATCAACGTCATTAAAAATGTCTATTAAGTCTTTTGTCTCACCACTTTGACTTATCCCCATCAGCATATCGTGGTCGCGCAGTGACTTTGAATACTGCCCTCTGAAATCACCCGGGATAATCGGCACTATCTCTATACCAGCTATCTCATTGAAAAAAAGTGCCGCAGTTAACGCTGCGTGATACGATGTTCCACAACTTGCCACATAAATTGCACTTCTATTACTCCACGTTTCGTAAATCAGCTTAAGAAAATCATCGATCTTCTTATGGAATTTTTCTATTTCGTGATGTTCAGAGACTGCATCAAGTATCTTTGCTAATGTGAGAGATTTGACACTGATATCTTCCTCCATTGCATCCTTAAAAATATTCGCATTGTCCGAATAGAACTCTTCAGTAATGAAATCAGGATTTGTAAACTCTTCAAACATATCAGGAATTTTTTTGGAACAAACCTCTCTTATTTTTTTGAATTCCTGACTTTTCAGCAAAGTTTGGAATATTTCCTTTTGCATACCCACATCATCTGACTTAACGATCTTTCTGCAAGTATCCTGAAACTCCTTAAGCTTATTATTCTCCTTTACAATTGATGCAATTGTCTTACCCCATCGGCTACCCTTTTTAAGAAAAGCAATAAGCTTTCTGCTGCTCTCAGATTCTGCATAGATCTCCTGCTCCATGAAATATTTGAAAGGAGGTATGAGCTGTATATCTTCTGCACGCAGTTTGCTTCTTTTGACTTTTACGTCAATTGCTTCACCCTCAGAAAATTTTCTAAAGCTTCCATCTTTCTGTTTGATTGAAATATCTTTGAGGGCATACACTTGATAGTTATCATGCGTAAATTCAATAAATTCTTTTTCATACATTCTTACCAGGTCTTTGGTATAATGCAATACTGCCGTCAAATCTGAGGATGCAAGTATAAAGGGATTCTCGTCTATCACACCAACGCCAACATACAGACTACTCCCAGCTTTGATAGCATATAATATTTCTGTTATAGGATCGACAATTACTGCAGCATAAGAACCCTCCAGATGTTTTCCAGCATCAACTATCGCCTTGCGCATTGCTTCTCTTCTTATCTGGATATCATTATGTTGAGAGTCTGGAAATTTTTCCAGATAAATATCAAAATAGTGTTCCACAGTATGCACCAGCATCTCGCCATCATTGTCACTTATGACATTATGCCCCTCATTTTTAAGGAATTCTTTAAGCTTAATGGTATTTGTTATGTTTCCATTATGAGCACCGTAAAGATGCTTCTTACAATTCACTTCGTGGGGTTGAGAATTTTCCTTATCAACAGATCCAAAAGTAGCCCATCGCACCTGACCACAGAATAACTTACCATACAATTTATCAATACCTAATGTTTGTACAAGTTCTGAGGGTGCACCCACATCTTTTCTAATAGTTATCTTACCTTCTGTGTCTTGGACAATAGCTCCCGTGGAGTCATATCCACGATATTCAAGACTCTTGAGTAGATGTGCTGCAACCTTTCCCATTTTTATAGTTTGTTTGGCGAATGCAAGTCCTAGTACTCCACAACCAGCACCAAAAACGGGAACAGATATATCAAAATTTCTACTCTTTTTCAGTAATCTATAAAGTATTTTCCTCATTGAACTCCTTGATGATTTTTTTTGCCAGATGAAGATCAAATTTATCGGTGATCTTAATATTCAGAGGGCTTCCTAGAATAATGCGCACTTCATGACCTATCAATTCAACAAGTTCAGCATCATCATTAGCTGGTATGTTATTTTTCTTTGCATAATCATGAGCTTTTTTAATAAGTTTGTAATCAAAAGTCTGAGGGGTATATACTTCCCAGAGATCCTTTCTCGCAACAGTGGAAAGGATTATATCATCTTTAACTTTTTTTATAGTATTCTTAACTGGATGTCCGAGTGTTGCTGCACCATATTTTCGGGTTGTGACATGGCATTCATGAATTTCTGAGAGCTTAATAAATGGACGAACGCTATCATGAATCGCTACAATATTAGTCGAAGTCGGGCATTCTAGCAGTGCATTGTACACGGAATCCCTACGTGTTACTCCACCAACTATCAAAATAATTTCATTTTGATTATAATCAAATTGATTAAAAAGCAGATTTTCAAGATATTCAATATCCTTTTCAGGACAAGTCACAAAAATGTGATCATATAAATTAGAAAGGATAAATGCATCAAGTGTATAGCATAAGATCGGTTTCCCTTCGAGTTTTATGTACTGCTTCTTGATCAACGACTTCATTCGAAGTCCTTTACCAGCAGCTGTTATTATAGCAACATTACACATGATACTCTCTTTCGATCAATGTACGGGCATACAGTTCATCTTTTTGTATTCGATCTATAAGCTTATCTATTGAGTCAAATTCAATCTCATCACGGATCTTTTCCAAAAAAAACAATTCGAATCCTTTTTCATATATATGCTCATCGAAATCTAAAATATGTGTTTCCACATTTTTCTGTCGATTATTTTTATCTATTGTAGGTCGAGTTCCTACATTGGTTAATCCCCAGTATAAGGTATGACCATATTTTACCTGAGTCAGATACACACCGATTCCTGGAAAGATCTTTCTTGGTTCTATGGGTTTAAGATTGGTTGTTGGATAGCCAATATTAGTACCGATACGATTTCCCTTCTCAACAGTACCGAGAATGGAGAAGGTTCTTCCGAGCATTTTGTTTGCCTGTTTAATATTACCCTGACGGAGATATTCTCTAATGGCAGTACTTGAAACTATCTCCCCATCTACAATTACTTCATCAACCATTTCAACATGGTAGCAATAATTCGGTTCCAGTTTTTTGAGTAAATGATAATCACCCGAGCGATCCTTACCAAAATGCCAGTCATAACCGACGATGATTTCTCTGGTTCCAATACTCTTGCAAAGATGATCCCGTACGAATTCTTCCGGACTTAGATGTGCTAGATTAAGATCAAAATCAAGCCACAGCACATAATCAATACACATTTCCTTAAGAAATATTTCTTTTTTTGATTTCTCTGTTAGAAGATATGGATACACTTTCTTTCTTAGAATTTCAATCGGATGAGGATGATATGTAATGACTATGGAGACTCCATTAAGATCCCGAGCCCGTTCAACAACTCGTTTCATGATCGCCTGATGTCCCAGATGAACACCATCAAATGTACCGATGGTCACCACAGGATTTTTTATATCTTTTTGGATCTTATGCAGGTCTTTCATTTGATAATCTCTCGATCATTACTTCCATAGGAGTAATATGAGCTTGGATAGTATCCTTGGTCAATTCATCAATCGCGATCGCTTCATCGGCTCTGAAAGGACCTATTGAGTCTCTTCTCAACTGAACAAGATGTCCAACTGTTCCAAGTCGATCTGCAATATCTTCGCCAAGAGTTCTGATATATGTCCCTTTGGATACCTTTACGTTGAAAGTTATTTCATTTAAAGTAAAATTTTTCATTTTAATAGAATGGATGGTGACGATCCTTGGTTCAATTGCAACATCAATTCCCTTTCTCGCTAACTTGTATAGGGGTTTACCATTTCTCTTGATGGCAGAAAACTTTGGGGGAACCTGCTTAATTTTACCGATGAAACTTTTGAGTACATCTGAGATTATTCGTTCAGATAATTCAGGGATTGAGGAAACTTCAACGACCTTTCCTTCAACGTCACCAGTATCTGTTTTCTTTCCAAAACGAAGGGTTGCAGTATAGGACTTGTCAAGTTGTGAGAATCTATCAATTTGTCTGGTTGCATTCCTACTTATGCATACAAGGAGCAATCCAGTAGCAAAGGGATCAAGCGTTCCTGCATGACCGATTTTTTTTACATCGGTAAGTTTTCGCAGGATATGAACCACATCAAATGAAGTGATCCCTGCAGGTTTATCTATCAAAATAACACCATTCATAGATTAGTTTGAAAGCTGCTCCAATAGCACATTTTTTAGATCTTTCAAACTCATATGAGTCTGAAATCCCGAAGCGAGCTTATGTCCCCCTCCACCAAAATACTCAGCTACTTTTTGCACATCAAGATGACTTGAGCGAAGTGAAACCCGATATTCATTATGACCTACTTCACGAATGTAGACGGTCACATCGCGTCCATTCGATGGTTTCACATCCTTTGAAAATCCTTCTGTGATATCGATTGACTGACCACAACCATTGAGCATTTGCTTGGTAGTATAATAAAACACTATACGTCCTTTTTTAAATTCCTCTATACTACTTAAAGTTAATCCTAACAATTTCAATTCCAGCGTACTCCTATTTTCAAAGATTCTTAAATAGCAGTCAGTTGTATCAACTCCCATCTCCTTAAGTGCAGCACAAGTAACAAAAGTATCAGCACTCACATTTTTGTTCACAAAATTATTAGTATCAAAAATGATTCCTGTATAGAGAGCGGTTGCTATCTGCTTTTTAAGTGAAGGATCTTCATCTTTAAGAAATTCCTGTAGCAAGTAAAAAACTATCTCGCATGTTGACGAAGCACGATCATCAATATAGGATATACAATGCGGGATCTTCTCTGGTTTCTTGTGGTGATCTATTCTGATTTTCAAGTTGGGTAACTCAAGTATATACTCAAGATCATGACCGATTCTCCCAAGCTCATTATAATCAAGCATAAAAATTATAGTATTATCATCAAGACTCTTCTCATCCAGTTTAGTTTTAACTTTATTTGATGCAGGTAGAAAATGATACATCTGTGCAGGTTTTTCATGGTTGACAATTCGCACAACTTTATTAAGGGATTTCAGGAATAAATACATTGAGAGTTCGGCACCAATCCCATCTCCATCAGAATTTTCATGGGTTGTAAGTATAAAAGAATCATACTGTTGGATTATCTCGATAAATCTCGCTTTGAATTCAATCAGATTCATATCGTGGTTTCTCATCTTCTATTATATTTTGCAGATGTTGTGCTCTATTTTCAATATCGTGATATTTAAAATGAAGTTTAGGTGTAATCCTGAGGTTAAGAGATTCGGCAATTTTTCTGTGAAGGTATCTCTTAGCGCTGATCAATCCCATACGAGTTGTATTTTTCTTTTTTTCATCAAAAACTGAAAAGAAAACAGTTGCATCTCTAAGATCTGGGGAAACAGTCACGTATTCTATCGTGATGCCCTCTAACCTTTGGTCACCTAGCTCGAACTGAACAATCTGTGATATGAGCTGATGCAGGACTTTGTTCAATCTTTCGTGTCTATGATCAGACATTACATGTATTCTTTAATTCCTGAGATTTGAATATCGGAATAATTATTTTCTATGTACGAAATTATTTCAGAATGTGTTTTTTCCAGAATAACCGAGCTATTTGAGATCACAGTGACACCAAGTATTGCCTGCTGCCATTTATCCAGAGCATCAATCTCTGCGACGGAAGCATTGTATCGGTTCCTTATTTTTTTTATCATACTTTGTACGATACTACGCTTATTCTTCAACGAGTATGAATAAGGAATGTATAGATCCAATAGAACGCTTTTTACTGGCATCTTTTACAGTTTAAGTTTTTGTTTTTCCTCAATCTTGATATATGCTTCGATAACATCACCGACTTTAAGATCACTATAGTCTTTGATGGATATACCGCATTCCTGTCCTTCGGATACCTCTTTTACATCATTGGCAAACCTTTTGAGGTTATCAATCTTACCTTCATAGACCAGAATATCATCCCGGTAAAGTTTCAGGAACGTCTCATTTGTAATCTTACCAGTTTTAACTTCACAACCAGCAACAGTACCGATCTTTGAAATTTTAAAGATCTCTTTAACTTCTGCAGTTCCAAGATGCTCCTCACGAATGATAGGAGCGAGCATACCTTCAAGTGATTTCTTCACATCATCAATAGCTTCATAAATAATATCATACAATCGAATTTCGACTTGATTTATCTCTGCAGAGATTCTCGCCTCTGCGTTTGGTCGAACATGGAATCCAATAATAACAGCTTTTGATGCCGTTGCAAGATCAACATCTGCCTCGACAATACCACCAACAGCCCTGTGAACAACAGTTACACCGACCTCATCATTTCTGATCTTCTGGAGTGCATCACATAAAGCTTCTACAGAACCATCTGTATCACCTTTTACAATAAGATTCAATGAGGTAATTGAACTTTCCTGAATCTTATCGAATATATTATCTAAGGTTACACCTTTACCTGTGGCGATTTGTCTTTGCCTGATAGCATGCTGTCTTTTGGATGAGATATCTTTTGCAGTCTTTTCATCTTCTACAACATTCAGGGTATCACCTGCCTGCGGAACACCATTCAGACCCAATATCTGGGTTACACCAGATGGTCCACATTCTTCCATTTCATTCAATCGTTCGTCCATCATAAGCCGCACGCGACCATACTGGGCGCCACAGATAACAATGTCTCCTTTTTTTAGAACACCGTTGCTAATAAGAACTGTAGCAAGCGGTCCCTTGCCTTTATCGAGCTTAGCTTCGATCACTGTACCTTCTGCATTCTGGTTATATCGAGCAGTAAGTTCTTCAACTTCCGTTACCAGCAGTATTGTCTCGAGCAGCTCTTCTATACCTTCACCAGTTTTTGCAGAACATTCTACATACTCGATATCCCCTCCCCATCCTTGCAGACGTACATTATTCTGAGATAATTCAACTTTGGTTTTTTCTGGATCAGCAGTTGGTTTATCAATCTTGTTGATTGCTACTATGAGTGGTATGCCGGCGGCTCTTGCATGGTCAATCGCTTCAATTGTCTGAGGCATAACACCATCATCAGCAGCAACTACTATGACGGCAATGTCTGTGATATCAGCACCTCGTGCTCTCATGGCTGTAAATGCTTCATGTCCTGGTGTATCGATAAAAGTAATCTTCTTCCCTTCAAAATCAACCTGGTATGCTCCGATATGCTGTGTGATACCACCTGCTTCGCCAGCGATAACATTTGCTTCACGAATAAAATCAAGTATCGAAGTTTTTCCATGGTCAACATGTCCCATTACTACCACGATTGGCGGTCTGGATTTTACAATCGTATTTTCGTCCTGCTGTGTAGCAATTTCCAGCATCTCTTTTCCATATTGATCTGCAAATTCCACATCAAAATTAAATTCATCGCATATCATAATGAGTGACTCTTTATCAAGACGCTGATTTATAGTTACCATTTTACCGATTTCCATGAACTTTGCAACGATGGCAGTTGGGTTTACATCCATGATCCTGGCAAGCTCTGATACTGAGGTAAATTCAGCAATCTCAATCTTCTTTTGCTCCTCTTCGACTTCTGCCTTTTCCTTTTTATATTTTTTCCTTTTAGGATCTTTGGATAAGGTTGCTTTTATATTTCCTTTGATCTTCTGCTGATCGAAAAATTTCTTTTCCTGCTCTTCTCGCAGCTTTTGTTTCTTATCTTTAAACTGCTTTTCTCTTACCTTATCTCTTTCCTTTTGCTCTTCTGTTTTTACTTTTGGTGATTCTACCACAGGTTCTATTACTGTTTTTTTCTTTAATTTTGGTGGTTGAGTTTTAGGAGTGGTTATCGGTTTTATTTTTTCCCGTTTTTGTGGTTCCTTTTCCTCTTTTTTCTCTTCTTTTTTAACCTTTTCCAGACGTTTCTGTCTCTGTTGCTGCTGGAAGGTCTTGCGTTTTTCTTTACGTTGTTTTGCAGCTTCTTTTTGGTCGTCAAATAGCTGCTTCACCCGGGCTACATTTTCATCTTCCAGGTGGCTCATATGGCTTTTCACCTTGATATCAAGACTTTTCAATATACTAATGAGAGCTTGAGGAGATATCTTCAGCTCACGAGCCAATTCATACACTCTAATTTGTTCCATACAGATCCTTTAACGCCCTAAAATTTCTTTTATACCTTTGATAAAATTATTATTCGTAATCGCTATTAGTGTTAATTTCTGTCTTCCAAAGATTTCAGCTAATTCATTATCATCAAAGAGCTGAGAAATATGGATACCTTTATCTTCATATTCTGCTGCATGTTTACGCATAAAATTATTATCACTTTTTCCTGCAAAGATCAAGGTAGTCTTGCCTTGTTTCACACTTCTTTCTACAGCAAGTCTACCCAAAGCCACTGCATTCGCTTTTCTGGAAAGACGAATCATATTTGCTACTTTTTCTTTTGTTTCTTTATCCATATTTCTAACGACTCTCTACAACTATTTTTTGAACAGCAATAATATCCTCTGCCGGGAATAACCTGTTTGTTGTCGTAACAGATCATTCCATCTTGTATCACAAACCTTTGAAAATTCTTCTTGTGACCTTTTTCTTTGCATATTACACATGTTCGAATAGGAATATGATTCCTTTTCGACGCTTTATTCGGCATTAAAAATATCGTGCAGATTCTTTAAGTTTTTCTGCAGTTTTCTGACCGATACCTTCGATCCTGGTCAACTCATCGACTGAAGCTATATGGATATCCTGAACCGAAGTATAACCGGCTTCATGCAGAATATTGCCAATTTTATCAGTTACACCGTCAAGATCGTAGATCGGGCTTGTAATACGACGTTCATTCGCAGCAATCTCTTCGTATTCTTCTTCAAGTAGTACATCCAGTTTGTAATTTGTAAGCTTGGCAGCAAGTTTGATATTTTTGCCACCTTTACCAATTGCTATATTCTTATTATCTTCATCCACAATGATCTGGGCAAATCTTCCTTTGTCAGCAAGATATACACGCTTAACTAATTCTGGTCCTATAGCATTTCTGATGAATTCTTCGATGTTATCACTCCAGAGAGCTATATCCACCTGCTCTCCATTCAATTCTTTTCGTATCTCCTCGATACGTTTCCCTTTAGGTCCAATACAACTACCATAAGGATCAACATTCTCATCCAAACTTTCCACAGCTACCTTCGTTCTGTAACCAGGTTCTCGCACGATCTTTTTGATCTTCACTATTCCATCTGCAATTTCTGGGATTTCATTTTCGAACAATTTAATTATGAATTCGGGACGACGTCTGGATAAAATAACCCTGACACCGCTTTTCGAATTACGGATACTGGCAACATATGCCTTGAGATAATCATTTACTTTGTAGAATTCTGTCTCGACCTGTTCTTCAGTTGGTAATAAGGCATCGGTAAAGCCGATATCAATGATATAGCCATTATATTCAATCTTTTTAACAATACCTGAAATTATCTCACCTTTTTGTTTTTCAAAATCAATTTTTATCTTCTCAGTTTCTGATTCTCGAAACCGGTTTATGATTGCCTGTCGAGCAGATTGAATGGTCTTTCTCCCAAACTCAGAAACCGGAATCTCAAGGGTGATCATATCACCAACTTGTGCTTCAGGATCGATCTTCTGAGCTTCTTCGAGAATGATCTTGTCCAGAAATTGAGAAACTTCGTCCACAACTTCGGCATCAAAACGTGCGATCACTTCATTTTCATCAAAGTTGATCTCCACATTCAACTCGGTCTCATCAGATAACTTTTTCATAAGAGTTGATTCAAGGCTCTCTTTAATGATCTCTGCGATCTTTTCACGGTCTATCTGCTTAAGCCGTGAAAATTCTTCAATAATAGATATTAAATTAAATGCCATAATAACCTCTATTTACTTTTGCTTTCGGATGACTTGCCGGGCCATATAAAAACAGTTCTTGCTTTTTTTATTGCTGATAGATTGATAAGAATTTCATCACCTTTATTATTTTTGAGAGTTATCATATCATTCTCAAGATTTTCTAGTGTACCCTTTACTGTCTTGGGTCTCATTTCTTCATCGAAATAGGTAATGTTAACTTCTTCTCCTATCGCACTTTTGTAATGATCAGCATTTAGAAGAGGGCGTTCCAATCCCGGAGATGATATTTCTAAGAAATATCTTGAAGTAATTACATCGCGCATATCCAATTCATCACCAAGAAGGCGGCTATACTCCTGGCAATCATCCAATGAAACCCCACCTGGCTGAGTAATATAAACTGTGAGCCGATGAGACTTATTCTGTCTTTTCAGATGCCAGTCATAGAGCTGGAATCCTGTCTCTTCGCAAATGCGATCGATACTTTCTTTTAAGGCAATTTTGTCTATCATACTATTAATTTTACATACAAAAAAGGCTGGTTGGGAGAACCAGCTGTTCACTACAGGAAATTTTTGGATATAATTTGAAATCACTTACTTTCTTGTCAAATATTATCCAAATAACTATATATTAATAATTTATTATAAATATAAGCTATAAAAAGTCCTCAAAACTCTTTGTTTCGAGGACTTGCTTTTATTTGTATTTCAATGTTATCTAATCATGATCATACGCTTCACATCAGAGGATGTTTCAGTCTTCAATCTATAGAGATAAACACCATTAGAAACTTTTCTGCTGGAATCATCTTTCCCATCCCACATAAGAGATCCATTTTCAGGTAATTGATTAAATTCCTTTATCAATCCTCCTCGAATATCGTAGATCTGCAAAATCGACTCTTGAAGCTGATTAGTTGGCACAAAAAATGAAATCTGTGTTGAACTGCTGAAGGGATTTGGATCGTTTCCCATTAGTTTACTCTGGTCTGGATCATATTGAGGATCAACACTATAAGGTGGAATCTTGAGGAATGAATAATAACGATTCATAAGCGTTGCTTTGTTATTATCCCCAGTTCCATCTATAAGTGAACCAAATAGTATCGAACTCATTATCGTTCTGTAATCTCCATTGGATCCATCCCAATACGTTACTCTTCCGATATCATCCTGGGATGAAAGACAAACTGCTCCAGATGAGCCACTTAACTCATCTACACCATAATCTGATTCGGAAGAATACTGATAATCTAGCTGGATAGGATCGGTGAACACGCCCATGGGACCGTGGATGTTTTGCACATTAAAATAACCGCCGCTTCCGTCAAAAGATGTACCGAAATAATCAAAAAGTGCTGTTCCCTGCAGATCTTCTGCGACATCAGTTCCCTCAATATAAACTGATTTTCCATCATTTAGGAAATCGATGATCATTTGTTGCTCGTCTGGACCAACCTGGCCCGGAGAAGTTGTTCCTCAGCCAAAGCACCAGTGTCCAAGCGTGATGATCAAAATAGTGTAAGGTTCAAGATCCAAAGGAAGATAACTCATCGTCTGATAATCAAGCTCCATGTTATTCAATGCTTTTTCAATCGCATACTGGCAACCAACTACTCCTGCACCTTCAGGATCATAGATAGTTGCGTAGTTATCATTGTCCCAGAGAAGAATGTTAGCCGAAGCAGTTGTTGTGAAAACCAACGGAATAACAAACACCATTAACGTTATTAATATATTTTTCTTCTTCATCGAAACCTCCGTAAAGATTATATAAAGTGTAGATATTCCGTAATAATTGTCAAACAAGTCACTTTACATGAATCTGAGCTTTTCTTTTTTGTACTATTGAACCGATGACACAAGCAGAGGTTAATCCTTTGGCGTGCAAATCCTGAATTATACCATCCGTTTGTCTTTGAGGTATTGCCACGAGTAATCCTCCCGATGTCTGCGCATCACAGAGAATGAGTTTCTGGATTCTGGAAATACTGCTATCCCATGAAATATCAGGTTCAATAAACTTCAAATTGGATTGTGTTCCACCCGGTATGACATTGCCGGCAGCGAACTCAACTACACCTCTAAGCAGTGGAACATTTGCAAAAGCGATTTCTGCGCTCATGTTGCTGTTCATCAGCATCTCGTTCAGATGTCCCAGCAGACCAAAACCGGTCACATCTGTGCAGGCATGGACTTCATAATTTCTAAGAACCTCAGAAGCTGCATTATTCAGCTCCATCATGGTATCAGAAAGGATTTTGGACTGTTCTTTATCCAATAATCCACGCTTGAGAGCTGTGGACAAAATACCTGAGCCAATTGGTTTGGTGAGGATGAGCGCATCTCCTTCCTGTATGCCAACGTTTCTCCAAATTTTATCAGGATGGACGCTACCTACTACTACCAAACCATACTTCGGTTCAGTATCTTCGATAGAATGACCACCAATTATAAAGATACCTGCTTCTGTTGCTTTTTTCTGAGCACCTTGTAGTATTTGCTCGAGAACGGACATCGGAAGTCTGTTCACCGGAAATCCAACGATATTCAATCCAAATAGAGGCTTTGCGCCCATTGCATAGATGTCACTCAAAGCATTTGCTGCAGCGATGGCTCCAAACTCGAAAGGATCGTCAGAAATCGGAGTGAAAAAATCAAGTGTGACCACAAGTGCAGTTTCATCATTTATTTTAAACACCGCAGCATCATCAGCGGTTTGAGTTCCCACAAGGATTGCCGGATCATTTGGAATTGGTAATTTTTTCAGAATATCCTCAAGTGTAGCCGGTTCGATCTTGCAGGCACATCCCATACCATGAGTATAATGCGTGAGTTTTATCTCACTTTCATCCTTTTGAAACACCTCAGCTTGTACATCCTGAAATGAACTTATGGCTTTTACAATTTCTTCTGCTGCCTTCTCGATATCATCCTTAGTTGTGTATCTACCCGTCGAAAATCGTAGTGTTCCCATTGCATATTCTATTGGAACGTGCATGGCTTCGAGCACTGCAGACACATCAATCTGGTCGGAATGGCAAGCAGCTCCTGCAGATGCAGCAACACTGGTGAGTTCAGACAGCACAGTATTTGCTTCCACATTTCGGAACGACAGACTGAGCGTATTTGGTAATCGTTTTTCAGGATGTCCGTTCAATCTGAAATCCAGACCAGACTCCTTGAGTTTCTCATGCAGAAGATCCCGCATTTTTTTCATGTGTTCCAAGTTCTTTTGCAGGTCTCTTTCTGCGATTTCACACGCTTTTCCGAGTCCCACATCTGCAAGAATATTTTCAGTTCCAGCCCGTAAATTCTGCTCATGATTCGCACCGTGTATGATCTTTTCCAGTTGTACACCACGCCTTATGTATAATGCGCCTATACCCTTTGGACCATATACTTTATGCCCTGCAATGGATAGCAAATCTACTTTCAATTCATCCACATGTACTGGTATTTTTCCTGTTGACTGCGCGGCATCCGTATGCATGATAATATCGTGAGCATGAGCTATATCTGCGATTTGGCGTATCGGCTGGATGGTTCCCACTTCGTTGTTTGCATGCATTATTGTTATCAGGATGGTTTGTGGTGTGATCGCACGTTCTACATCATCGGGATTTACCATGCCATACTCATCTACAGGAACGTAGGTTATCTCAAATCCCTCTGATTTCAGATACTTGCACACCTCGACAACTGCTGGGTGTTCTACATCCGAGGTAATAATATGATTACCGATCGACTTCCGAGCATGTGCAATGCCTTTGATGGCAAAATTATTTGATTCCGAACCGCCGCTTGTAAAGATGATCTCATCCGAGTTTGCTTGCAAGAGTGCTGCCACCTGTGTGCGTGCCTTTTCCACTGCTTTACGAGTCTGCACGCCATACCAGTGTGCACTGGACGGATTGCCGAAATATTCTTCCAAATAGGGCTTCATTGCCTCTGCCACCTCGGGCGCAAGAGGGGTGGTTGCATTATAGTCGAGATAGATAGGTTTCATAATATTTGACAAAAAAGAGCTGGTCTTATTTCTGTCAATATTGCTATTAATAGATGAGGATTTTATTTAAAGGATGTTAATTTCGAAGAGCGGTAGTAGGATATGCATTGATGTTTATAACTTTTATTAAACAATTGCTATACTGCTTACATTTACAAGATTTAAGTTTTACGCAGTATAATATATGTTAGAATTAAAAGGATAATGAAAATATGGCAAGGCGTAACATTTATAAGCATACAATTGACTTAAAAAAATTAAATATAAAGAATGCTGAACGAAAGGAATTCATAAAAAAATTAGAGGAAATACCATATCGAGGATATGAGGTTGAAGATATTTCGGATGGGCGAAAAATTGTTATAGTAAAACCAGGAGGGAAGCAATCCTTTGGAAGAATCAGAAAAGAAGATTTTTTTGTTTTCATTTACAATCCTGAAGAACAAACTCTTTGGCAAATTACTCATAAGCAGATATATGACGATATATTGGAAAAATCCAGAATAAATCCAAAGGAAACAGTTAAAATTTTAGAAGCATTCGAAAAAGTCTATAACGGGGAAGATCCCGATGATATTCTTAAAAATGTTTCTCTAAAGAACCCTGTAGGTGAGAATCCAGAGGCTCTTTTAAAAGCTTATAAATGGATTTGGGGGCAAGAAGATGTTAATTATCCTACTGGCAAAGGTAGAGCTATGTCTTGGGAAGGTTGGGAAAAAGATGGAGATAAGTGGGTAAAAAGTGGCATAGGTCTGAAAGATTTATTAAACCAATTAAAAGGAAAAACAAAATGAAAGCATATTTTAGTGATATAGGTATTAGGCTTTATCTTGGAGATGTTATAGAAGTTTTAAAAGAATTGCCCAAGGAAAGTATTGATTTAATTTTTGCAGATCCCCCGTATAATTTATCAAATGATGGGTTTACTTGTCACGCTGGTAGAAGAGTAAGTGTTAATAAGGGTGAATGGGATAAAAGCAGAGGGGTAGAGGAAGACTTTCAGTTTCACTATAGGTGGATTGAAGCATGTAAAAGGATTTTAAAATCAAATGGAGCTTTATGGATCTCTGGAACTTACCATTCAATATATGCTTGTGGTTTTGCCCTTCAAAAACAGGGGTGGCATTTAATTAATGACATATGTTGGTTTAAACCAAATGCCTCGCCAAATTTATCTTGTAGAATGTTTACAGCTAGCCATGAAACATTGCTATGGGCGAAGAAAAACAAAAAAGCCAAACATACTTTTAATTACGATTTAATGAAAAATGGTAATTGGAATGGTGATTTCATTAAAAAGCCTAATAAACAAATGAGAAGTGTTTGGGCTATCAACACACCCAAAAATGGTGAAAAAAAATATGGCAAACACCCAACACAAAAACCTGAAGCATTATTGGAAAGAATTATTTTTGCTTCAAGCAATGAAGGAGATATTGTTCTCGACCCATTTTGTGGTAGTGGAACTACTGGAGTTGTTGCAATACGCTATAAAAGAAAATTTGTAGGCATAGATTCGGATAAAAAATATTTAGACGAATTGGCAATTCCGAGATTAAAAGATGAAATCAGCAAAAAAAGACAAGGCCATATTTTTCAGAGTGTGCATGTAAGTGAGCCATCTGAGTTTTATAGCACTTTGCCTTGAGGAGTAGATATGGATAGAAAAGAGGCCATTGAAAAATTGCGTCAACTTGTTGGAAAAGAATTGCATGAATTGGCGGAAGAATACGGTGTTACTATTTATCGCAATGGAAAAGTTAACAAAGGTTGGGCTGGGCATGTATTTGAACGGTATCTAGAACTTCCTATAAATTCGGCACAATCTCCAAATTTTGGTTCATGGGAGTTAAAATCTATTCCTCTTAAATATAAAAAAGACGGGTCTCTTACTTTTAAGGAAACAATGGCTATAACCATGATAGATCCCGTTAATGTTCTCCAAAAGGAATTTGAGGAAAGCCATATGTTAGCAAAATTAAGAAAAATAGTGATTGTTGCCCGAAAAGTTGGAAAAGATGTTAATGAACCAAGTTATATCCATTCTGTTGTAGAATTTAATTTAGAAGGTGAAATTTATGATGCTGTAAAAGCTGATTATGATTTAGTAAGAAACACGATAAGAGAGAAAGGCTTTGATTTCTTAACAGGTAAGATGGGCTATTATATACAGCCCCGAACAAAAGGGAAAGGTTATGGTTCTAAGACAAGAGCATTTTATGCTCGTCCCAGATTCTTGAAATTATTCATAAAAATATAAATTCTAACAAAGCGCTCCACCTGATCGCTGTTCCGCTGGCACTCCATAGCTGCAGGTGAGCTTGGTCGTTATTCTCTAAAGGAGTTCGATGGTTAATATTTATGAAGAATACCAGCAAGCTTGTCGAGTTCTTCGAGAGGAGAACACTGTACTTTTAAGGGCTTTTACTAATTGGATCCGCAAGAAAGGATTATTGGAGAAAACCGTAAAAAGGTATTTTGAGAACATTGATTTCTACATGAATGAATTTTTTCTTTACAAAGAGGTAAAATACGCATCAAGTGGAGTGCAAGAAGCAGTCTACTTTCTGGGATATTGGTTCATTTGCAAAGCTTTGTGGGCATCCCAGTCATCAATACGTACGTATTCTGCGAGTTTAAAGAAGTTTTACCAGTTCATATTCGAGCGAGGTTCGATCGGACGTGATGCATTGGATGATCTGAAAGCTCAGATAAATAAAGAATTACCAGAGTGTCTGGAGACTTTAAGTCGATACGATGATCCTTCAATCGAAGATCCATATAAGATTTGGGATTTCTAATGAAATGGACATAGAGCATAACAAACGCGTGTACCTGACAATCACTTGCGGTACCTGTAGATTACGCGCAAGCCATTATACCGATAATACACAAGGCACTGTAGCTGCATGAATTCAAACTCATCCTTTATCACAAACGAAGAGAATCAAAGCCTTAAAGAGAGATTCAGAGCGTTAATCAAGGACACGTCTTTTTTTGACTGCCTTGTTGGATACTTTTATTCCAGCGGTTTTTATGCTGTTTATCCCGCCCTTGAGAAAACGGACAAAATACGAATCCTGATCGGTATCAGTACAAACAGGCAAACATTTGACATGCTGGAACAGACAAACAGACAATCACAACCCGAGTTTGATTTTTCCCATGCTGAAACAAAGCAGGAGGTTGAAAATCTTGTCGAAAACGAGATGGCCGATTCAGAGGATAACTGGTACGTTGAAGATGGCGTTCATACCTTCATCGATTGGATCAGAAAAAGCAAACTAGAAATCAGGGCTTACCCTTCGCAGAAAATTCATGCCAAACTGTATATCATGACGTTCAAAGAAGGCGACCGGGATATCGGCCGTGTCATCACTGGTTCAAGCAATTTCACACAGACCGGCCTAGTCGATAATCTGGAATTCAATGTGGAGTTGCAGCGGCCCGAAGATTACAACTTTGCCTTGAAAAAATTCAATGAATTGTGGGAAAGAGCTGTTGATGTCAGTGAAAAATATGTGCAGACTATTCATGAAAAGACCTGGTTGACTCAAAACATTACGCCCTATCAGCTTTATCTAAAATTCCTTTACGAGTATTTCAAGGATGAGCTTAGCCAAATCGATGAAGTTTTCGTTAAATATCTGCCCCAGGAATTCAAGAAATTGGAATACCAGGAGCAGGCGGTTTTGAACGCCAAAAAAATACTTCTGGAATATGGCGGCGTGTTTGTCTCAGACGTGGTCGGGCTCGGCAAAACCTACATCTCAGCCATGCTTGCCGGCCAACTGGACGGCAGAACCCTTGTCATCGCACCGCCTGTTCTTTTGGAAAAATCCAATCCGGGGTCCTGGCCCAATGTATTTTCAGATTTCAGGATTCCGGCGGATTTTGAATCACTCGGAAAACTGGATGATCTCTTAAACAGAGGAACGGAGAAATATACCAATATCATCATTGATGAAGCGCACCGTTTTCGCACGGAAACAACCATCACCTATGAAAAACTGGCGGAAATATGCCGGGGCAAACGTGTTATTCTGGTGACGGCGACACCTTACAACAATACGCCCCGGGACATATTGAGCCTGCTGAAACTGTTTCAGAAAGCTAGAAAAAGCACAATCCCTAACCTTCCCGACCTGGAATCGTTTTTCGGCAATCTTGAAAAGAAACTCAAGAAACTGGATCGGAAGAAAGACTATGAGAAATACATCAAAACCGTAAAAGAGAATGCCCGGGAAATCCGGGAGAAGGTTTTGAAATATCTGATGGTGCGCCGCACCCGGTCTGAAATCGAAAAATACTTCAAAAAAGATATTGAAGAACAGGGATTGAAATTTCCGCAAGTCGAAAAACCTGCTCCGCTTTTTTATGAACTGATTGACAAGGAAGATGAAATATTCGATAAAACTATTGATCTGATTGCCAATCAGTTTAGATATGCCCGTTACATGCCAATGCTGTATTATAAAGGCAAAATTGATCAGCTTGAAGCGCAGTCACAGCGGAACATGGGGCGTTTTATGAAAATTTTGCTGGTCAAACGACTGGAAAGCAGTTTTTTCGCGTTCCGTAATTCGGTGGACAGATTCTTACATTCCTATGAAATGTTTCTCAAAGAATTGGATAATGATTATGTGTACATCAGTAAAAAGCATACCAACAAGATATTTGAACTGCTGGATAACGACGATGACGAGGCGATTCAACGACTGATCGATGAAGGCAAGGCAGAAAGATATAATAGTAAGGATTTCAGTGATGACCTGAAAAAGGACCTGGAGCATGACCTTGAAATTTTAAAAGAGATTAAACGCCTCTGGCAGCAGGTACAGCGGGACCCAAAACTCATAAGGTTCAAGGAGGAACTGTCAAAAAACCGCGTTTTAAAAAATAACCACCTTATCCTCTTTACTGAATCAAAAGAAACCGCTAATTACCTGTATAAAAACATAAATCAACAATATCCCGGAAAAGTGCTTCTGTTTACCGGCGATTCAGGCGAATCTGTGCGGGATAAAGTCATTGAAAACTTTGATGCACGGGCTCGTCATAAAAAAGATGATCATCGCATACTTATTTCCACCGAAGTGCTCTCCGAAGGCGTCAACCTGCATCGCGCCAATGTGGTGATAAATTATGACATCCCCTGGAATCCAACCCGCATGATGCAGAGGGTAGGTCGCATCAACCGGGTGGATACACCTTTTGATGTTATCCATACTTTTAATTTCTTCCCAACGGTTCAATCCAATGACCAGATCAAATTAAAAGAAGCTGCGGAAGGCAAAATCAACGCTTTTCTGACACTACTAGGCGGGGACGCGGAACTGTTGACCGAAGGTGAACCCGTCGGTTCTCATGAGCTTTTTGATCGTCTGACCTCAAAGAAAACACTGGAAGGAGACGGCGAAACCGAGGAAAGCGAGCTGAAGTACCTGCATGCGATACGGGAGATCAGAGAAAATCAGCCGGAGCTTTTTGAGAAAATCAAGCGGCTTCCCAAAAAGGCCCGCACCTCCAAAGAGGGCAAAGACACCCCGGACGCTTTGATCACCTACTTCCGACGGGGAAAACTGCAAAAGTTCTTTATGGCGCAGGCTGAAAACGCAGCTGTTGAACTGGACTTCATGACCGCCGCCAGCCTTCTTGAGAGCAAGCCGGATGAAAAAAAGAAAAGTCTCCCAACGCATTTCTATGATCTGCTGGATAAAAACAAGGAAGCCTTTATCAACGCCACCACCGAGGAAATGGTGGAACCCAAAAAGAAAAAGGGTCGTGACAGCGCCGCTAATATATTGCGGATCCTAAAAGCAACGCTTAAAAATACACGAAAACTCACCGATGATCAGGAACTCTATCTTAGAAAAGTATTGAGCCAGCTCGAAGAGGGCGGACTGCCCAAACAGACCTCCAAAAACACATTAAAAGCGCTGAACGGTCTTGGGGAAGAACTTGCCAATCCCTTCAAGGTGCTGGCGGTTTTGCAGACGCACATTCCCCAGCGGCTGCTGCAAAGCCATTACGCGGAACAAAACCCGACCGTATTCGGCAAACGCGAAGTGATTCTATCATTATATCTGACAGGCAAATAACTATGGATAAACAGCAGGCACAACAAATTATCCGGGAAACCTTTGAAAAACCGTTTGACAAAGGCCGCTTTACCGGTTTTGTCAGAAATCTTTTAAACCATATTGAAGACGCGCCGTTCACCTATCAGGGCAACTACATCCCGGACGCATACAAGCAGTACATCAAAACCCTTGAGCGTATCGGCAAGTTCAGCGATGGGGAAAAGAGCCTCGATATTCTTATCATCACCCTGAAAAAAGAGACCTCCTTGGAACGCGCCCGCACCATGCAGCGTAATTTTATCGCCTGGTACTTAAACGGCAGCCGTGGTGGAGAAATGAAAGACGCCGCCCTGGTAGCCTATGTAGCGCCGGGACAGGCGGACTGGCGGTTTTCTCTGATCAAGATGGATTACAAGTTTGAAAAGACCAAAACCGGTAAAGTGAAGGTCAAAGAAGAATTCACCCCGGCCCGGCGCTGGTCGTTTCTGGTGGGAGCCAATGAAAAAAGCCATACCGCCCAGAGCCGACTGGTGAACATACTGACCAATGATGAACATGCCCCCACTCTTGCCGAACTGGAAAACGCCTTTGACATCGAAACCGTCACCAAAGAGTTTTTCCTTAAATACCGGGAGCTATTCCTGCGCACCAAGGAGGCATTGGATAAGGTTGTACGAAAAGATCCAAAAATTAGAGCCGATTTTGAGTCCAAGGGTGTGGACACGGTAAACTTTGCCAAAAAACTGCTGGGTCAGATCGTGTTCCTTTATTTCCTGCAGAAAAAAGGCTGGTTCGGTGTAGGACGCGATGATGATTGGGGCACCGGTTCAAAACATTTTCTACGCGAGCTTTTTGATAAACACAAAAGTAACACAGGCATTCCTGCCTGTGAGAATGCTACAGATAATTTTTTCAATGACATCATGGAACCGCTCTTTTATGAAGCCCTGCGCATCGACCGCAGCCATGATGACCACTATTACAGCCGTTTCAAATGCAAAATCCCGTTCTTAAACGGCGGACTTTTTGATCCCATCGGCAATTATGACTGGGTACATACCGACATCAACCTGCCCAATTACCTGTTTTCCAATTCCCGCAAAACCAAGGAGGGCGATATTGGTGACGGCATCCTGGATGTATTCGACCGCTATAACTTTACAGTGCGCGAAGACGAACCCTTGGAAAAAGAAGTGGCAATCGATCCCGAACTGCTGGGCAAGGCGTACGAGAAATTCAACGCCATACGACCGGATAATTATGAAGAATACAAAGCCGCATTAAAGAGCGGCAAAAAGGGTGCGGAAAACAAGTTCAACAAGAAATTCGGCGTTTACTATACCCCGCGGGAAATCGTGCATTACATGTGC
>Ga0136651_10000311_pt1 | contig 26078 bp, 21 predicted proteins | sample Mar14236cmmetaG_FD_94867 | JGI IMG/M metagenome (GOLD analysis project Ga0136651, IMG submission 94867) | Marine hydrothermal vent microbial communities from Guaymas Basin, Gulf of California to study Microbial Dark Matter (Phase II) - Marker... ... | reverse complement strand
TGCAGAGCGTACGGAACTGGACCGCTGGATACTTTCCGAACTGAACTCCCTGATCAAAACTGTGGACGAAGCTTTTAAAAACTATGAACCTACCAGGGCAGGAAGAGCTATTCAGTATTTTGTAAACGAGCATTTGAGTAACTGGTATGTGCGTCTCTCGCGGAGAAGATTCTGGAAAGGAACGTATTCGAAAGATAAAATGGAAGCATACCAGACCTTATACCGTTGCCTGGAAGTGGTGGCACAACTGGCATCACCTGTTGCCCCGTTCTTCACTGATAAGATATTTACTGACCTCAACAAGGTAAGTAAACGTTATGATGTGGACTCGGTCCATCTGACCGATTTCCCGGTGGCTGACGAAACGCTGATTGACAAAGATCTGGAAGAAAAAATGGAGATGGCTCAAAAAATATCTTCCACGGTCCTTTCGCTAAGGAAGAAAAACAACATAAGGGTAAGGCAACCGCTGAACAAGATCATGATACCTGTTCTGAACGAACATTTTAAAGAGGTAGTAAAAGCCGTGGAACAGTTGATTCTTTCCGAAGTGAATGTGAAGGAAATGGAATACATTACCGAAGATTCAGGCGTTCTGGTTAAAAAGATCAAACCTAACTTTAAGAGTTTAGGGCCGAAATACGGTAAACTGATGAAACAGATTGCAGGGCAGATCCAGCAATTTGGTCAGGACGATATCAAGCAACTGGAATCGACAGGTGAAACAACTTTTACGATTGACGACAGAGAAATAATAATTGGTATTGATGATGTGGAGATTATTACGGAAGATATTCCGGGATGGAGTGTGGCTACGCAAGATCATGTTACCGTAGCTCTGGATATCACACTTACCCCCGGATTGCTGAGTGAAGGAATGGCACGTGAACTGGTTAACCGGATCCAGAATCTGCGCAAAGACAAGGGGCTGGAAGTTACCGACAGAATTCAGCTGACCGTAGAAAAATCAGACAATACATTCACGGCTTTCGAGCAATATAAGGATTACATTTGTTCTGAAACCCTTGCTCAGGTGGCGTTTACTGAAAACCTTAGTGAAGAGGAAGTGGAAACGGTAGAACTTGTTGACGGTATTCAGGCAAAGCTAAAGATTGAAAAAATTGAAGTATAAAAAAAACAACAATACTGGATTCATAATAAAAAGTGTTGTATATTTAAACACGTAATTTACATCCGTATTAAAAATTAGAGGATATGAAAGAAAAAGAAAAAAAGACCGAGCCTAAGAAGACGAGATACACGGATGAAGAACTTGAAGAATTCAAGCAGATCATTCTCGAAAAACTTAACAAGGCAAAAGCAGATCTCAAATTGCTGACAGAGGCATATACGAACCATAGTGAAAACGACACAAACGATACGTCACCAACGTTCAAAGTGCTGGAAGAAGGGCAGCAGGTGCTTTCAAAGGAGGAGAACAGCCGTCTGGCAGCACGTCAGACACGGTTTATCAATAACCTGGAGAATGCACTCATTCGTATCGAGAACAAAACGTATGGCATTTGCCGGGTAACCGGAAAACTGATCAGCAAAGAACGCCTGAGAGCCGTACCGCATGCTACCTTAAGCATTGACGCTAAGCTGGCCCAGGCGAAACCTAAAATAATGAACTAATCTAAAAAGCGGTTTCTTGAAAAAAGCTTTCCTTGTTATTTTTCTGGTGCTGTTTTTCGACCAGGCATTAAAAATTTATATCAAGCTCACTATGACACTGGGGGAAGAAATCCCTATGATTGGTGACTGGTTCAAACTTTATTTTACGGAAAATTACGGGATGGCCTTCGGCATGCAGTTCGGAGGCGAATGGGGTAAGCTGTCGCTGAGCATCTTTCGCATATTAGCCATCATGGCAATCGGCGTTTATCTTTATCTGATCACCCGTAAAAAGAATACAAGTACCGGACTGATCGTCAGTATTTCCATGATTATGGCCGGAGCGCTGGGGAACATCATCGACAGTGCTTTCTACGGACTGCTATTTACGCAAAGCAGTTACCATACGGTAGCCGAATTTGCCAAAGCCGGCGAAGGATATGCCGGTTTCCTGCACGGACGGGTGGTAGATATGCTTTATTTTCCGATCATCAACCTGCAACAATCGGAACTGCCTGCATGGATCCCGGATTTTTTAGTGGGTTATGATGGCCGCTTTGTGTTTTTCCGCCCCATTTTCAACTTAGCCGACTCATCTATAACTATTGGCGTATTCTGGCTCCTTCTTTTTGAAAGAAAGCACCTGTCGTTATAAATTGCAACACTTATCGTTTCCTCCAAACCGGAGATTTTATCCAAGCCTATATTTGACTTTCAGGGTTTTATATTGTATATTTATATTTTTTTGAATGCTTTTTTCTAACCTACTAAAACAACTGATATGAAAAAACTATTCCTTCCACTTATCAGCAGCATCCTCTGTTCTTTCCTGATTACACCTGTATCTTTTGCTCAGATCACCTATTCCTATCCGCTTATCTCTAGCTTTCAGGCAAGCCAGTCGGAGGCTCCCGACCTTATCCAGATACCAAATAATGAGGGTCTGACGGGTGAATTTGTTTTAAGGGCCGTTCCGGAAAGCACATGCGGACAGGCCGATACGGCACAAGGTTATTTTTTTGAAGATGATGCCGGGCTTCAATTTGACAATCCGGAAGACTTTATCGGTGAAGCTTATTCCATCGCCTTTAATTTCCAGATAGATGAATTTATTACCCCGCCCGGTTGGGTACGCATTATTAGTTTTACACATATAGATGATGTTGGTGTGTACATTAAATTAACCGATCCACCGGATTACGGAACCCTTGAGTTCTGGCCTAACGGAACCGTTGGAGAAACAGATTTCTTCTCAACAAATGACTTTTACCAGATGATACTGGTAAGAAATGAAGAGGGGCTTATTAAGATTATTGTAAACGGCAGTGAGTTTGCCGAGTACGATGACTCGGGCACAAACAATTATGTGCCACAGGCCCCCGGCAATTATATCATCTGGTTCCGCGATCACCCTTCGGTACTCTCGGGGGAGGCATCGCCGGGATTTATTTCTGACATAGTAATTACCAATTATGCGTGGAGTAATGATAGGATCATCCAGCACTGGGAGGCTTTTTGCTCTTCCTTATTGAAGGTTGATGAGTCCGTTACGATAACCGATCTGCAAATGTATCCAAACCCGGCCAGCGATCAGGTAGATATTTCTTTTAACACATCCGGAAGTGCGGCTGTGGAATTGAGTATTTCCGATTTGCTGGGAAAAGAAGTATTTAGCAGGACCTATCAGCCGGACAATCGGATAGATCATCAGCTATCCGTCAGGCTTCATGCATACCCCGCCGGGATGTATTTACTTCGATTAAAAGCGGGTAATTATATCACAACGCGAAAACTTATTATCCGATAAAAAACCGCGACATTCATTGTAAACGCCACGGTTTCTTTCTTAATTGTTGGTATGATTATAACGGAATATTTCCGTGTTTCTTAGGCGGATTACTGTCCGATTTATTCTGCGTCATTTCCAGCGCCTGTACCAGCTTCCTCCTCGTGTTATGCGGGAAGATGATTTCATCAATATATCCCAGTTCGGCAGCTTTGTACGGACTGGCAAAATTTTCGCGGTACTCTTCCACCGCTTTTTTGCGGTCTTCGTCCGTATTGATTTTATTTCTGTAAATGATGTTTACCGCACCATCCGGTCCCATAACGGCAATTTCTGCTGATGGGTAGGCAAAGTTGTAATCGGCACCGATATGCTTGCTCGACATCACATCGTAGGCACCGCCATAAGCTTTCCGGGTAATAATGGTGATTTTCGGCACCGTTGCTTCGGCAAAAGCATAAAGTAGTTTGGCTCCGTGTTTGATAATTCCTCCGAATTCCTGGGTTGTTCCGGGTAAAAATCCGGGCACATCTTCAAAGGTAATTAACGGTATATTGAAGGCATCACAGAAGCGCACAAAACGTGCTGCTTTGGTAGAGCTGTCAATATCCAGCACACCGGCCAGAACTGCCGGCTGGTTGGCCACAATACCCACCGGTTTTCCGGCGATACGGGCAAAACCTACAATAATATTTTTAGCGAAATGCGGCTGTACCTCCAGAAAATGACCGTTATCAACAATCGGAAGGATAATATCCATCATGTCGTACGGTTTGTTGGGGTCGTCAGGGATGATCTCGTCCAGTTTGGGTTCTTCCCGGGTCAGATCGTCCGTACATACTTTTTGCGGCGGGTCTTCCAGGTTGTTTGACGGCAGAAAACTCATCAGTTCCCTGATCATCATCATAGCCTCGTCATCGTCTTCTGCCGTAAAGTGGGCTACCCCGCTTTTCTGGTTATGTGTCATGGCGCCGCCAAGGTCTTCCATAGTTACTTCTTCGTTGGTAACGGTTTTGATCACATCAGGACCGGTAACGAACATATACGAAGTTTCTTTTACCATCAGGATAAAATCGGTGATAGCCGGCGAATAGACTGCGCCACCGGCACACGGCCCGAGTACGGCAGATATCTGAGGAATTACGCCCGAACTGCGTACGTTGCGGTAAAATATATCGGCATAACCCGCCAGGCTCTGCACCCCTTCCTGGATACGCGCACCACCCGAATCGTTAAGGCCGATAACAGGCGCACCCATTTTCATGGCCATATCCATGATCTTGACGATTTTGTCGGCATTGGCACGACTTAATGAACCACCGAAAACCGTAAAATCCTGGGCAAAAACAAACATAAGCCTGCCGTCAATTTTACCGTAACCGGTTACGACACCATCGCCCAGAATTTTATTTTTGTCCATCCCGAAATCTGTCGCCCTGTGGGTTACAAATTCATCAATCTCCACAAAAGTATCCGGGTCAAGCAGTATATCGATCCTTTCTCTTGCCGTTTTCCGGCCTGCTTTATGCTGTTTCTCAATCCTTTCTTCACCCCCACCGAGTTCCGCTTGTTTCCGTTTTTGTTCCAGTAACTCAATTTTTGATTGTAACGACATCTTATCTTTTTTTAATTGTTTTCAATATCTTCCAGTAAGATCAGTTTCTGATGCCCGTCAATGGCATCTCCTTCACCAACCAGTACTTTTGTAACGATTTTATCACCCCCTGCCTTGTATTCGCTTTCCATTTTCATAGCTGAAACAATGATCAGTGTATCGCCTGCTTTCACCACATCACCTTCTTTTACAAGGACTTTTACCACCTTACCGGGCATTGGCGTCGAAATAAACGAAGCGTCATCAACATCATCTTTCTTCCGGCTGTTGGCATACCTTGTTTCGGCATCAATTATTTCAATATCGTATGAATTGTACAATGTATTCACATTATACTTTTTGTTTTCGGTTTCAATAAGTTCCACATTAAACGATGTACCATCAAGGATGATGGAATAAACGCCGTTCTCTACTTCCGTAATATCGACCTCGTAAACCCTGTCATCCAAAGCTATTTTCGCTTTGTTGTCCTTTCTGTCGAGCAGTTCAATTTTATACTGCTCATCATTCAGTTTAATATCGTATTGCATAGCTGTCAGATTTATAATTAGAGACGTTCAAGACTTTTTTTTCTGCCAAAAGTTTTCCAGTTGGAACCACCGTTAAGGTTTACCGGAGACTGATGTTTTTCCAGTTTTTTAAGGTAACTGAAAAAGGCGGCAATAGATGCGATGTCTTTCAGCTTCTGGGATGGTTTTTCTTCATTTAACAGAAACTCTTCATTATCCTGTATAAAATGTGTGTTGTATTTTCCCTGTCGGAATGCAGGCACATCCATGATCCTGTTCAGAAAGGGGATGGACGTTTTAATACCGATTATTTTATAGGCGTAAAGTGCCCTTTTCATGCGGTCAATTGCTTCCGTGCGTGTAGGAGCCCAAACGATCAATTTAGAGATCAGCGGGTCGTAGTACATAGGGATTTCATAACCTTTATACACATAACCATCGTGCCTTACGCCCAGGCCGAGTGGTTCGGTAATGTGTTTTATCAGTCCGGGATTGGGCATGAAATTGTTTTCCGGATCTTCGGCATAGATACGGCACTCGATGGCATGGCCTTTTTGCGACAGGTCTTCCTGTTTTAAACTTAACGGTTCGTTGTTCGCAATGTTAATTTGTTCTTTTACCAGGTCAACGCCTACCACCCGTTCCGTGATCGGATGTTCTACCTGCAGCCGGGTGTTCATCTCGAGGAAATAATAATTCAGCTGATCATCTACAATAAACTCAATGGTTCCTGCTCCTGAATAATTTACCGCTTTGGCTGCTGCCACAGCATATTTCCCCATTTCGTCCCTTACCTCGGGTGTCATAACAGGCGATGGCGTTTCCTCGATTACTTTCTGGTGCCTGCGCTGCACCGAGCATTCTCTTTCAAAAAGATGGATGCAGTTTCCATGGTTGTCGGCCAGTATCTGAAACTCGATATGATGTGGCGAGTTAATGTATTTCTCAATATAAACGGAATCGTCGCCAAATGCAGCCTTTGCTTCTGATTTCGATGAACTGACAGCGGGCAGAATATCTTCTTCTTTCATAACCAGCCGCATGCCTTTTCCACCGCCGCCGGCACTGGCTTTTATCATAACAGGAAGCCCTATCTCCTTAATTACGGCAACAGCCTTGTCCAGATCTTGAATAGGTTCCGTGGTTCCCGGAACTACCGGCACATTGGCTTTTTGCATGGTTTTCCGGGCTGTTATTTTATCGCCCATTGTATTAATGGCGTGCGATGAAGGTCCGATGAATATAATACCTTCCTTTTTACAACGGTCGGAAAAGGTGGCATTCTCTGATAAAAATCCGTAACCGGGATGAATGGCATCTACTTTGCTTTTTTTGGCCGCTTCAATAATATTATCAATTACCAGATAACTCTCGTTTGATGCTGAAGGGCCAATGCAGTAAGCTTCGTCGGCATACCTTACATGCATCGAGGTACGGTCGGCTTCCGAAAATACGGCCACCGACTGAATGCCCATTTCGCGGCATGAACGCATGACACGTATGGCAATCTCGCCTCTGTTAGCTACTAAAACCTTTTTGATCATAGTGTTTTGCTTTATTTTAAAGAAACTCAGGTGTTTGTGCAATACAAAACACATGCTTAGAGCGGGTAAAGATATAAAATCCTGACATATTGGATTTATCGAATATGTATTTAATTACACAAACGATTGCAATAACCGTTTCTTTCGTCTTAGTGCATGCAACCAATTAACTTTGTTTGGAATATCAAAATATAATTGGAACCGTTGCTATAATTTCATGTAAATTTGTGCTTTAATACCGATAATAAAAATAAAAGACATATGACAAAACTATCCGAATACGTAGCACCGGGTGTAGCCACCGGGAACGACCTGAATAAAATATTTGAAGCTGCTAAAAAAGGGCAATACGCCCTGCCGGCGGTAAATGTAGTAGGTACTAATTCTATAAATGCCGTAATGCAGGCGGCAAAGGAGGTAAATTCGCCGGTAATTATACAATTTTCTAACGGAGGAGGGGCTTTTTATGCAGGCAAGGGACTTTCAAATGAAGGAGAAATGGCTGCCATTTCCGGATCTATTTCCGGCGCCCTGCATGTTCATGAGCTGGCAAACATGTATGGTATTCCGGTAATACTTCATACCGACCATGCAGCAAAAAAATTACTTCCGTGGATTGACGGCTTGCTGGATGCCGGAGAAGTTTATTTTGCCCGCCATAACAAGCCGCTTTTCAGTTCGCACATGCTTGACCTGTCGGAAGAACCACTGAGTGAGAACCTGGCGATTTGTGCCGGTTATCTTGAACGGATGAGCAAGATGGATATGACGCTCGAAATTGAACTCGGAATTACGGGTGGAGAGGAAGACGGTGTGGATAATACCGGCATCGACAGTTCAAAATTATACACCCAGCCTGAAGAAGTAGCCGAAGCGTATGAAGTTCTTTCGAAAATCAGTCCGAACTTCACCATTGCGGCAGCTTTTGGAAACGTGCACGGAGTTTACAAACCCGGAAATGTGAAACTTGAACCGGTTATTCTGGCCAATTCGCAAAAATACATTGCCGAAAAATTTAATCTGAAGCCCAATCCTGTCAACTTTGTCTTTCATGGCGGATCAGGATCGGAACCGGCAAAGATCAAAGAGGCAATCTCTTACGGTGTGGTTAAGATGAACATTGATACCGATACACAATGGGCTTTTTGGGATGGCGTACGTAAATACGTAGCTGAAAATTTCGATTATCTTCAGGGACAGATAGGAAATCCGGAAGGAGATGATAAGCCCAATAAAAAATACTACGACCCGCGTAAATGGCTGCAGGCTGGTGAGCTCTCCATGGTGGAACGCCTGAAGCAGGCCTTTAACGATTTGAACTGCATCGACAGGTATTAATTTGCCCGAAAACGGTCATGCCACTTTACAATCCTTCAAAGGCAGAGTTGTGCTGATCTTTATTTCTTGCTACCTTTGTGTTGTACATCACTAATTCGTCATGTTGAATTATGAGCCTAAAATATTAATGGCTTTCGGAGAAACTTTCACCGATGAAGGAGAAAGTTTTTACGAATGGCTGCTCGAAAACGGATATCCCGAACTGGCAGCCTTAAGTAGTGGCATCAGGGGCAGTAAAGAGGCCCTTGACTGGCTGATGAAAAATAAGTATAAACATTTTGCTGCGCTGGATGGTGCTATTGATAAAAAACAGGGAGCCTACAACTGGCTGATAAAATATGAATATTATTTTCTGGCCGTTTTTGCCGATGCCATTAACAATAAACCCGATGCCATTGTCTGGTTAAAGAAAAAAAACCTGGAAATTTTTATTCATCTGGCAAAAAAAATAAAACACTTCCGCGACAATCAAACCTTTGACTACCACAAATTACATTTCTGATTCAGAAAACCACAGGATATCATAAAGCCGGGCCGTATTATTACCCGCACTTGGAATGCCCACACGATTTGCAGATAAGGCATCCGTCTTCGTATACGAGCGTGTGCTCGCCGCAATCCGGACACTTTGTATCTACCGCTGTTCCGTCAGGTACATATCTTTTCAATGAACGTACAACACCGTTTTTCCATGTATTGATGTTGTCTTCATCTACATTAAGGTTAGATACCAGGTCGATAACATAAGGAAGCGGCATGCCATGGCGCAGGACACCGGAGATCAGCCGGGCATAATTCCAGTATGTTTTTTCGAACGAACGCGAAAGCCCCTGAACAATTATATCGTAACCCTCTTTATCCTTGAATTTAAAATCGTACCGTGTTTTTTCTCCTTTAATTTTCTCTTTCACAACCCAGCCTTTTTCAACTCCGGGCGGAAGGTAAAAGTCGTCTGCCTTTCCGGTAAATATTTCGTATGGTTTGTTGTTGATTGTACCGATAACCGCCATCCATTTTTCGTAGTTGTTCTGGAAGCGGATAATGTCGGCTTCAATTACTTTTGGCCGGGGTGGCGCTTTGGTTTCACGGAATTCATCTTTATCGTCCTCTTCTTTATCTTTTTCCAGCAAAACGCCCGCTCTGGAGCCGTCGCGGTAAATTGTCATTCCTTTACAGCCGCTTTCCCATGCCGTGAGATAAATATCACTTACCAGATCTTCTGTAGCGTCATTCGGAACATTTACGGTTACACTAATGGAATGATCTACCCATTTCTGGATTTCCCCCTGCATTTTTACTTTGCTGACCCAGTTAATGTCGTTTGAAGTAGCTTTATAGTATGGTGACTTTTCGATGACCTCATTCAGTTTGGCATCGGGCATATTTTTAACCTCTTCTACATCATATCCGTTTGTCTTCAGCCACACCTCAAATTTCGGATGAAACACATTATACTCTTCCCAGGCATCACCAACTTCATCAATAAAACTGACCACCACATTTTTATCATTCGGATTTACTTTTCTGCGTCGTTTGTAAGCAACCATAAATACCGGTTCAATACCCGATGTTGTTTGCGTGCAAATACTCACGCTACCGGTGGGGGCAATGGTAAGCATGGCAATATTGCGCCTGCCGACCAGTTTCATTTTCTCATAAACGTGCGGTGCGTTCTCTTTAATTCTGTGAATGAACGGATTCTCTTCTTCTTTTTTATAATCGAAAATAGGGAAAGCTCCACGCTGTTCAGCAAGATCGACCGAAGAACGATAAACTTCCAGCGCCAGTATTTTGTGTACTTCCGTTGAAAAACTGATAGCTTTATCAGAACCATAGGTGAGGCCCAGCGCAGCAAGCATATCCCCTTCGGCTGTGATTCCAATACCTGTTCTGCGTCCCTGTGTCGATTTCTCCTTGATTTTTTCCCACAAACGTTTTTCAACAAATTTTAATTCTTCTGCTTCCGGATCGGAGTTGATTTTATCCAGAATGGCATCAACTTTTTCCACTTCAAGATCTACAATATCATCCATGATTCTCTGAGCAATGTGGGCATGCTTTATAAACAGATCGCCATCGAAATAAGCATCCTTGGTATATGGATTTTTAACGTAGCTGTATAAATTCAAAGCAATCAGTCGACAGCTGTCATACGGACATAAAGGAATTTCGCCACAGGGGTTTGTTGAAACGGTTTTAAATCCGTACTCGGCATAATTATCAGGGATTGATTCTCTGATCACGGTATCCCAGAACAAGATTCCCGGTTCAGCCGAAGCCCAGGCATTATGAATTATTTTTTTCCATAGATCCCGTGCATTAATTTCTTTTTCATATTTCGGTTTTTCGGCATTGATCGGAAATTGCTGTATGTATGGTTTGTCACTTTTAACCGCTTTCATGAACTGATCATCGAGTTTCACCGAGATATTGGCTCCTGTAATTTTTCCCTGCTCCAGTTTTGCATCAATAAACCGTTCCGAATCGGGATGTTTTACGCTGATACTCAACATAAGGGCCCCGCGTCTTCCATCCTGGGCAACTTCTCTGGTTGAATGAGAATACCGTTCCATAAAAGGCACTACCCCTGTTGAAGTTAAAGCAGTATTTTTTACAGGACTTCCTGTAGGGCGAATATGCGAAAGATCGTGGCCAACACCGCCCCGGCGTTTCATCAGCTGCACCTGCTCCTGATCAATCTTCATGATGCCTCCGTATGAATCGGAATCACCGTCGTTACCAATCACAAAACAATTTGAAAGAGAAGATATCTGAAAGTTGTTTCCGATACCTGCCATTGGGCTTCCGGCCGGAACTATGTATGTAAACCTGTCAAATACCTGAAATATTTCCTCTTCACTCAACGGATCCGGGTATTTTTGTTCTATCCGGGCAATTTCACGGGCAATCCTGTGATGCATGTCTTCAGGTGTCAGTTCATAAAGATTACCTATGCTGTCTTTCAGGGCATATTTATTCATCCAGACACTTGCCGCCAGCGCATCACCTTTAAAATATTCTGTAGCGGCTTCTAAAACTTCCTCATGTGTATATTGTTTTATCGAAGGAACTTCTTTTTTTTCCGGCTCTGCACTTTTCCCATCTGCTTTTTTATCCATAACCTCAATATGGGCTACTTTAAATTCTACCTGTTCTTCTCTCATTTCCGATTGTCTTCTTTGATCCAATACTTTCTCATAAAAATCTTTTCCCCGCTCTTCGGAACTCTCTTCTGTACGTTGATTTACGTCTGTTTTTCCGTCAAAATTTAAGAAAAGATTATTCTCCATAATAAGCGCTCTTATTAAAATCGTTTACAAGTTAAAAGCCTGTGTATCTATACGTTATAAAAAGGGAAAGCGGGCCTTTATTGAGCTGCAATATACAACAGAAACCCAATACGGTTTGTTATTTTTTTTCAACAAGGAGGGGTGAATAAAAAGTAAACTGCATGGAATTAAGTTTTTAGAACTTTATAAAAGCCTAAAAAAAAAATTCAACCTATTTTGGCACAATTTTATCAGATGAATTTTAACAGTTGAAGACAAAAATCCGGAAGAGGGATTAACAAAGGATTACATCAAAAATCGAGGCTTAAAGACAAATAATATACAGGCTCACGAATTTTAAAATCTTCAACACCCCAGGAAACATCACCACGGATAAAATATCCCAGTAAATGAATTCGTGCCCCAAAACCAAAACCACCGACAAAAGGTTCCTTTTGCATTTCAACCGAAATATGCAGCGGTCCGCTGTCTATATATCTTGTATAGAGCGAATTTTCAGGCGAATAGGGGCTGACGCCTGTCCATGCAGTTCCAATATCGCCAAACGCAACCAGCTGGAAATTACGCAGGAATGCTGAGCTTATAGGTGTTTTGGAAAAATACTGAAACAACGGAAAGCGAAGCTCCGAATTCAGCACTATAAAACTGGTTCCGTTACGGATGTTTTGGTTAAATCCACGCATATTTGTGGCCAGTGTCTGGTAGGCGTAATTTTGTTGGTAGTCGATCGGCGTTGTAATATTGAATTTTGGGAACAACCAGTTGTCGACACCCCCCATGTAATAGATCAGATTTTCATTTCCAAGCGAAGCGCTGCCGGCAAGACGGTTGGCCCATATAAATGAACGGTGTATTTTTTGGTAATGCCGGATATCAAATCCTACAACAAAAAGATTCCTGTCGGTGCGGTCCAGATCAAGCAACTGGTGATACTCGGCAAATATTTTATACCGTAAACCATAATACAAATTCAGTCCGACATTTCGTGTGTTGTCAAATATCAGCTCTGCCTTCAGTCCGGCCCAGTGTTCATAAACGGTTGGCGTTTCAAGGCTGATCTGGTCTGTAGCCATGGTGACATACATATCGTTCCGGTAAAATGCTGTTCCCCTTAAACTTAATGCTTCTGTAAACGGCCATTTCAGTATGTAGAACAATTCGTGCGTATGTACTCGTATCAGTGAGTAACCGTTTGTTCCTTCCAGTGTGTTTCTGTGAAAAACGATTTCTTTGTCAAGGCGTTTTTTCAGGTTGGAGTAACTGAATAAATATTCATTATTCACAAGGCTGAAGTTTAGGCGCACTCCGCCCACAAACCGGTGGTCTTCCATCAGGTCGTTGACGCCCATCTGTAAAAATACGTTGAAACCGGGATTAAGATAAATCGGTCCTCCGCCTCCGGTAAACGGCTGGTAGCTATAGTTGATGTAGTTAAAATCAATTTGTGAGATCATGTCATTCAGAAAATACTCCACTCTGTAGTTCAGGCGTTTGGGAATTTTAAACTTACCGGCTTCCATCCCTGATCCTGCCAGGTCCACAACAAAGAGGTTCCCTTCGCTGTCCATCATCTGTTTGTCTTTTCTTGTTCCCGTAAATTCGGTTCCGTTTTCATCAACATATACCATCCGGAACTTTTTCAGTTTAACCTGCTGCACTTGTTCCTGAGGTTTCTCCGGTACCGTATCTTTCTTCTTTTTTGCTGTAAGTTGTCCGGTATATTCCTTTTCGAATTTCTGTTTTACAGAGGCCATATAGCGGGTGTCTTTCAGCTGAAGTGACGAGCTTGCTTCGTACGAAGGAGTGGCGTTGACATATATTTTGTACAAATCGTCTTGATAATAAACCAAAGCTTTTTTACCACCCGAAACCGAAGTGTGTTGGTCCATTATATTTCGTGTATAGTCCGTTACGGCTTTTGAACGGATGAAATACCTGTAATGAACGGCCGTATCTACCGAACTAACCGTGCTATCAAGTGTTGCCAGGTATGCGTTGTAGATGCCGTTCTCATCACTCAGATATGAAATAGTATTGTATCCGTATGATTCGGGCCGGATTTCGTTGGTGATAGGTGTTTCGGTAATCCTTTTTAATATCTGTTTATTATGTTTATAGTCATACACGAAAAGATCGAACGTTTGATTAAATTCAATGTTCGAAGCTGGTTGTATACCCAATGTATCGTTATCGCGGTTGGAACTGAATACAATCTGGCTCGACCTGTTGATAAACCGGGGATTCAGGTCGGTGTAAATGTCGTTGGTAATTTTGCGGAATGAACTGGCGGCGATGTTAAAAATAAAAATATCACTCTGGCCCTTTTGTACTGCCGACATGACCAAAAACCGCCCATCGTCCGAATAGGAAAAGTCAGTTACTTTCTGCACGTTGTAAACGATCTGTTTCGTCATTTTCTTCTCGTCGAGGTTATACATATACAACCACGGCATTCCTTTTTGCTCAATAATAAACGCCAGCAGTTTACCTGTTGGATGCCAGGCGAGCAGTGGGTAACTGTAATCGGTTTTGGTGTCGATACGGGTTCCTTTTTTAAATATCTTTTTGCGTTTCTGTTTTTGTAAGTCGTAGAGGTAAATTTTATATTTACCAAAATCGTTGGCGGTGTAAGCAAGTTTTCTCCCGAAAGGATCAATGTGTGGCTGACCATAGACTACCTCATCTTTAAATTTTATCCGCAACAAGCCATCAGGATCCCGTTCATTGTTCTCAAACTCCCTGTATTCTTCGGTATAAAATTTCTGCCATTCTTCAATAAGCCGTTTAAACGGCATCCCGATAACATACATGATCCCTTTTTCGACACTGCTGCTTACACTGGTCATATGGATGATATTGCTGATAGCCGCTTCGCCGTATTTAACTGCTATAAACCGCCATAAAGAATGGCCCGCATAAACGGCATCTATCCCGTTGATGTTGTTTACTTTTTTATATCGGCCCGACAAAATTCCGTCGCGTACACGGTTATCAAATTCCACATCCCAGTCCTGGCTCATGTAGGATACAAAGCCTTTTCGGTACCATTCGGGAATGGAAAAAAAGGTAGAATTTTTCACCTGCTTTCCCAGTCTTCCGCCAAACATCATCTGGTTGAACAGCACTTCGGCGATTCCCGCTCTGATCTGCTGCTGAAAATGTACGTGATTACCGTCAAAATAAAGAAATACTTTAGAGCCGATAATATGCGTAATCCCTCCGGTATTGTACGTTTCGTTGGTAATCAGCCCGATATTGCTTTGCTTCAGATCAGTCAGATTATTAAAGATGATGAACTGTATCTTTTTATCCAGATAGCTCTCGAATCGGGACTCCATTAATGGCAATTGTTCATCGGCATATTCGGCAGTAAAACGGGCCAGTTCTTTCCCGTTCAGGTAAAAATAAGTGTCGAAATCAGCAAACTTATAATAAGTCCATAAAAACTCGTTGAACTGTACCCTGTTTTTACCAAAAGACATGTTCATCCCATTGTAAAACTGGGAATATATGTTTGGAGACAGGAGTAAAAAAACAAAGACCCATCCAAACAAAATAGTTCTGTATGTCCGGCTTTTCGTACTGGTCACGTTTCGTAAAAAAGTGAGATGCTAATTTATAACAAAATTTAAACCAAATTATTACTCAGTCAGGGATTATGGTAGTAAGAACTAATAATGTATTTTTGACAAGAAATACTACATCTTATGCTGCACATAAAGCAATTTGGTTTTAACGACTTCCAGGTAAATACCTACGTTGTTTACGACGACACTAAAGAATGCCTCATTATTGACCCAGGAATGTATTATGAAAATGAAAAAACTGAATTTGAGGAATTCATTTCTACCAACGACTTAACACCTGTTTTATTGGTAAATACACATGCCCACATCGACCATATTATTGCCAATAAATTTGTAGCCGATCTGTATCATATAAAACTGGCCGCGCATAAAGAGTGTGAAGATTTTCTGAAACACGCCAAAGAATACGGTCTTACGTTTGGTATTAAACTGGACGAAATTAAACCTATTGATATTTTTATCGATGAGAATACACCACTTCATTTTGGCAAATCAGTTCTCGAGGTTTTTTATACACCCGGCCATGCCGATGGCAGCCTTTGCTTCTATGCGAAAGAGGCCGGTTTTGTGATTACGGGCGATGTGCTTTTTTATCAGAGCATCGGGCGTACCGACTTACCAACCGGAAACTATGACCTGTTGCAGGAAAGTATCTGGAGCAAGTTGTTCGTTTTGCCTGAAGAAACAATTGTTTACCCCGGCCATGGTCCGGAAACCAATATTGGTTATGAAAAACTGCATAACCCTTTTGTAGCAATAGGAAAAGATTTTATTTAAGTTGTTTTTGTATCAGCCTGGTTACACTCTCCGCTATAAAAGTCTCATCCTGATCTATCATACACCTAAAGTGCTTTTTTGGGCATTTTTTATAACCCAGTTTGCTGCAAGGACGGCATTTCAAATCGTTCACTTCAGCTATAACAGACAATTCAGGTGTGTTGGGCAGGTAGGGATACATACCAAAATCCGGCACAGTATTTCCCCATATACTGACAACGGGTTTTTTAAAGGCGGCAGCTATATGCATCAGACCAGTATCATGTGATATAACTGCTGCGGCTTGCCGGATCAAAGAAGCCGACTGATCAAGGGAAAATTGCCCGCATGCATTGAAAACATCCTGCCTGTTCAGTTGTTGCACAATTTCTTCTCCGCGGGAACTGTCCGACTTGTCTCCTAACAGAACCACCGGAAGCTTTATTTTTTCAATAACCCCCACTAATTTTTCCGTCGGCATCATCTTTGTCGTATGCTGTCCGCCGATGGCAATCGCCACATATCGACCTGACAGAGACCGATGGACAAATGACGGATCCACTACTGCACTTTCGGGAATGAAATAATCGAGCCCTTTCAAATCATTTGCTACACCTAATGATGCAACGGCTTTAAAATACCTGTCAACGATGTGGATATCCGGCAGGTTGTTTAATTTGAAATTTACAAGCAACCATTTTTGTTTATTCAATTTTGGGAATGAGGCAGACGGCTTTCCCAGTGCTTTTTTTACGCGGTACGAACGCAGGTTCTTTTGTAAATCAACAACAAAATCGAAGTTCTCTAATTTCAGGGCAGGTAACACCTCTGCTATGTCGTCTTTCAGCGTATGAACTTGATCCACATACGGGTTGTTGACAAATAAAAAAGAGAATTTCTGTTTTGTCAGAACATGTAATTCGCAGCCGATCTGAGTTTTTAATGCCCGTACAACCGGAGATGTTAACACAATGTCGCCGATGGAGCTGAAACGTATGAGCAATATTTTTTTCAAACAGCTGATTGTTTGGGAACAAATTTACATAAACGTGTTGATTCCATTATCTCCTGAGTTTTAAACGAGCATCCAACTTATTTAAACTGATAGAAAAACGACAGTACCAGTGCATCGCTGAACTGACCGTAGGTCCACAAGCGCCAGACATCCCAGGTTCTGTTTTCCGACCTGATATTCAGCAACGAATTATTGGTGCGGAAATCGGCGCCGAATTTATCCGTGATAAAAAATCGTAAGCCCAGATTTATCTGAAATGACAGCCGGGCTGGTTTGTTGTATCCCGGTTCATCACTTATTTCGTAGCCATTTGCATCGGTTTCATAATAACCGGTCAGAATACCTGCCGAAGGACCGGCTTCGATGATGAATTTACCGAATTTAAACTGGTATAAAACTGGTATTTCGATGTAGTTGATTCTGAACAGGTAATCGGTATAGTTGTTTTTTTCCCTGGGATTTTCCTGACTCCCTTTCATAAAATAAGTGATCTCCAACTGTAAAGCAGACCGTTGGCTTACATCCAGACTCACATAGCCTCCCGCATAAAGGCCGCCTTTTTTGAAACCCGAATAACCATCTCCGGCTACCTGCGAACCTACTATGCCGGCAGTTACTCCGCCATGAAACTCCTGAGCTTTGGCCAAACCGGTCCAAAACAAAAAAACAATAACAAAACCAATGGAAATTTTCATCTGTGCATAAATTTTGTAATTTGTTAGAGTTGAAGTAATTCCAAAATTTATGCACAGATGGAACCGCTTCACTCTCCCATGAATTTTTTTAATCATTTGCTTATGTGAATTTTTGATTAATAAAATTCATGGTCGTTTCATATGACAAAAATAGAAAACAAAATTAACCTAAATTTAACCTGTGAATACTTGGCAGTTAAAAGAATAAAATACTTTTGCCTTACATATTCCAAAATAACAAATGACAAAAAAAGGCGGTTATAAAATTTTATTGGTTGATGACGAGGAAGATATTATTGAGTTCTTATCGTACAATCTGCAAAAAGAAGGGTTTGAAGTAAGTGCCGCTTTCAATGGTTTGGAAGCTGTTAAAAAAGCGACTTCGGAAAAGCCCCACCTGATTATTATGGATGTGATGATGCCCGAAATGGACGGCATTGAAGCAGTGAAAGAGATCAGAAAAAATCCGGATCTTGACGACACGCTGATCATTTTTCTGACCGCGCGCTCCGATGATTTAACACAAATAACAGGGCTTGAATCCGGTGCCGATGATTATGTAACAAAACCCGTTAAACCCAAAGTGTTGATCAGCCGGCTGACGGCTTTGCTGCGACGATCGACACGGAAAGGCCAGCCTGATGTAATTCGCATAAATGACCTGGTGATCGACCGGGAGCAATTTCTGGTGTTCAGAGAAAACAAAGAGATCAGATTGCCGAAAAAAGAGTTTAAATTGCTGCGCCTGCTGGCCTCAGAACCTAATAAAGTATTTACCCGTGAAGAAATTTTTTCAAAAGTATGGGGCGACGATGTGATTGTCGGTGACCGTACTATTGATGTGCATGTGCGAAAGATCAGGGAAAAAACGGGCGTTGACTATATTCGCACAGTAAAAGGAATCGGTTATAAATTGGAAAAAATCGGATGATCAACACCAGCCCTAAAAAAATTGCGCTTATCAATGCCACTGTTATTACACTCATAACAGCTGTTTTCGATATCCTGATCGCTATCATTTATGATTTCTTCAAGCCGCTGCCATTTATTCTGACACTGGTCGTCGTATTTGTTGTTTCGTTTGTTATCATCAACTATTCGCTGGAGAAGTTCATCTATCAGAAAATCAAGATTATTTACAAAACCATCGGACGACTCAAACCCGGCAAAAAAGAAGAATTAAAAAAAAGATCAAAATCAGCAGATGTATTGGAGATGGTGAACCAGGTGGTGTTCGACTGGAACGAGGAAAAGGAAAAAGAAATTGACGAGTTGAAGCAGATGGCCAAATACCGGCGGGAGTTTGTAGGCAATGTCTCCCACGAGTTAAAAACACCTGTTTTCAACATTCAGGGATATATTCTCACTCTTCTGGATGGCGGCATTGACGACCCGGAAATCAACATTAAATTCCTGAAAAAAGCAAAAAAATCGGTGAACCGGATGATTGCCATTGTGGACGACCTGGAAGAGATCAACAAGCTTGAATCAGGCGAGCTGAAATTAAAAAAAGAAACATTCGACCTGCTGGAACTCACGCGGGAAGTAATGGATTTTATGGAAATGAAAGCCGAAGAATTCAAAGCCGGGATCAATATAAAATCACACTTCAGGAATATCAAAGTTTATGCCGACAAAAGAAGAATACGTCAGGTACTGATCAACCTTATCGACAATGCGATAAAATACGGTGACGAAAAACATAATCAGATTGATATATCTTTTTACGATTTCCACAACAATTACCTGGTGGAAGTATCTGATAACGGCATCGGTATTCCGGAAGAAAATCTACCGCGTATTTTCGAACGGTTTTACCGCACAGATTACAGCCGCTCACGTGAAAAAGGCGGATCAGGCCTGGGTTTGGCTATAGTAAAACACATCATTGAAGCCCACCGGCAAACGATTACCGTAAGGAGTAATTACGGAAAAGGGACAACTTTTTCTTTTACGTTAAACAAAGCGTAACAAGGTAGTTTTTCCTTAGTAAAAGGCCATCCATCTCCTCCTAAAAAATGTAGAAAAGAATTATTTTTTCTATATTCGTACTTGAGCAACATGGCAAAACTCATTGTTTTAGCTATCAATTTCTAATTTAAACAAACAAGACATGCGTTATTTACTTCGTTTTTTTGCACTCCCTGTTTTGCTGTTATTCTATTCTGCGACATTCGGACAGATCTATGAAGATTATGTGGGTGGTGGCCATTCAGATGGCATTACCGTTACTGCCAGTAGCAACTACCAGCCCTGGGGATGGGAGCAGGTCGCTCTTGCCGAAAACACGATTACCGGCAAAGGACTTGAAGGAAAGCTGATGGAAGCTTCCCGTTTTCTGGCCCAGGCAACTTTAGGAGGGACGCCTGAGATGATCAGGCAGGTGGCTGAAGTAGATTTTGAAGAATGGATTGATGACCAATCAGAGCTTCCGCCGACACTGCTGTTAGATACCGTAAGGGATATTTTTGAACGGGCCCGGCAATGGTTTATCGATGACGGCGGTAATCCGGGCGATTATGCTTACTGGCCTTACACCCAACATTTTTTATACGGTTGGTGGCAGGTAAACATGACGGCTGATGATGTGCTCCGTCAGCGAGTTGCCCTGGCTTTGAGCGAAATACTGGTCATCTCCTACAGTGACGCACTTGATGATTTCGGAGAAGGACAGGCTTCTTATTACGATGTACTGATTGACAATGCCCTGGGAAATTATGAGAACATGTTGCTTCAGGTTGCCTTGCATCCGGCTATGGGTATCTATCTGAGTCATTTTAACAACCCAAAGGCCGTTCCGGAGGAAAATATCCATCCCGATGAAAATTTTGCACGCGAGGTGATGCAATTGTTCTCCATCGGCTTGTACAAACTTAATCCGGATGGTACACTGCAAACTGATGGAAACGGAACCCCTGTCCCTACGTATGATATTTACGATATTAAAGAGTTTGCCAAAGTGTTTACCGGCCTCAGCGCGGGAGCTATCATTGAAAATGAATGGCAGGATGAACCAGAGTTCGGAACAAGTAAATGGATTACCGACATGACGGTTCCGATGGCCATGTACGAAGAATGGCATGAGCAGGGAGAAAAACATTTACTGAACGGATTTGTTATTCCTGCCGGACAAGCAGGCATGGCTGATATAGAGGCAACGATCCATCACTTGTTTATGCATCCTAATGTGGGCCCGTTTGTGGCCCGACGTCTGATCCAGAATATGGTTAAGTCGAACCCGACACCGGCATACATTGCAAGGGTTACCGCAGCATTTAACAATAACGGACAAGGAGAGCGAGGTGATATGAGCGCTGTGGTAAAGGCCATTTTACTGGACCCGGAAGCCAGAGAATGTACCTGGATTAACAATCCACAACAGGGAAAGCTGCGCGAACCGATGATGAGGTATTTCCACTTTTGCCGTGCCATGGATAAAAACAGCCCCTATGGCGTTTACTGGAACATCGGTTATGATTTCTGGCGGAAAACCGGCCAGTTGCCTCTGGCTTCACCTTCGGTATTTAATTTCTTTTTGCCCGACTACCAGCCTGTTGGCCCCATTGCCGACCAGGATCTTTTCGGACCTGAATTTCAAATTCATAATTCGCTTACCAGTCTGGGTTACATAAATGTCGTTGACGACTGGGTAATGTGGGGCGTACTGATGGACACATGGGAGAGTGTAGGCACGGCCGTAACCCTGGATATTTCGCAATTGATACCGCTGGCCAAAGACCCTGAAGTGTTGATCAACAAGCTGGATGTGTTGCTTACGCATGGCAATCTGAGTGCTGAGACCCGCTTCATTATTCACACAGCCCTCGATCAGATTACACACGATGTGCTTTGGTCATATTATCTTGAGTATCGTGTGAAGATGGCGCTCTATCTGTTTATGATCAGTCCCGATTATGCTGTTTTAAAATAAAAACGTGGAAAAATGAAAAGAAAAAATATATCCCGCAGAAAATTTATCAGGCAAACTGGCCTTTCCGTTATGGGAGCATCGGCATTACTTTCACCGGCTGGACCACTCAGGGCGATAAGCTCGGCAGCCCTTGGATTGGGAAAAGCCAACAGAGAACCTTACAAAGCTATGGTTTGTTTATTGCTCTCGGGGGGCAACGACTCGTTTAATATGCTTATTCCCCGTGGTAACAGTGAGTACAACGAGTATGCTGTAACCCGTTCGAATCTGGCCATCCCGCAAGGTCAGCTGGTTCCTGTAACACCGGTTACGTCAGATGGTAACGAATATGGTCTTCATCCCGGTATGCCGGAGATGGCCGGACTTTTCAATGATGGAAAACTGTCGTTTATCAGCAACGTGGGAACTATGATCAGGCCAACCACAAAAGAAGAAATATGGAACGGTACTGCCGACCTTCCGTTAGGTTTGTTTTCTCATGCTGATCAAATCCAGCAATGGCAAACCGCGCACCCACATGAACGGTCAGCTATCGGCTGGGGAGGACGTATTGCCGATGTGGTACATTCTGTTAACACCAACCAGAATATCTCGATGAATATTTCTCTTTCGGGCAGTAATATTTTTGAGAACGGAGAGATCATCACCGAGTTTGTTATTGACCGCCACGGTGGATCCGGTATCTGGGGTTATGGCGGCGACTGGGCTTACGACCAGATTCGAACAGGCGCCATCAATGCCATGCTGAATACGCCTTATACGGATATTTACAAACAAACGTATATCGGTACAATTAAAAAGTCGAACAATGCCAACCTTGAGTTTATGGAAGCCATCGACTCAATACCAGAATTTAACACTCCTTTTTCCGATAACGACCTGTCGCAAAGCTTTCGCATGATTGCCAAATCAATTGCGGCAAGGGATATACTGGGCTTCGACAGACAAATTTACTTTATCGACTGCAGCGGGTGGGACCATCATGATGAACTGTTGAACAACCAGGCGGAAATGCTCCCCATTGTCAGCAAAGCGCTGGCTGAATTTAACAGTGTGATGGAAGAACTGGGGACAATTGGCGATGTGGTTACTTTTACCATATCGGATTTCGGGCGTACTCTCACCTCCAACGGCAATGGTACCGACCACGCCTGGGGCGGAAATGCCATCGTAATGGGAGGCCCTGTAATAGGCCGCGAAATATTCGGTTCTTTTCCTTCGTTGCTACTGGATAATCCGCTTGATATTGGAGACGGAATCCTGATCCCTACCACTTCAACCGATGAATATATGGCTGAAATAGCTATGTGGTTTGGTGTGGATAATGAAAATGTAAGCTCCATTTTTCCAAATCTGGCTAATTTCTACGACATTAATTCGGGTGTTCCGCCCATCGGATTTCTCAATATTTAAAACTCAGAACGATGAAAAAAATATTAATATATCTCTTTGCAAGCCTGATTATAGTTGGGGAAACTACTGCGCAGTGCTTCCCTGACAGGCACAACACTACGTGGTTTGACGGGTGGATTTCGTGCGATGAAGCTGAAAATCCTAACCCGGAACGAGGCCCGTCGCACTGGATCATGTATGATCTGGCACATCAATACGAACTGGGACAGGTGCATATTTGGAACAGCAACAATCCCAAAAACCTTGACTGGGGGATAAGAGAAATGATCGTTGACTATTCAACCGATGGAACAACATGGAAAGAACTGGGTACATACACTATTGAAATGGCTCCCGGAATAACCACTTATGAAGGAGTGAACGGTCCTGATTTCGGAGGTGTTGAAGTGCGCTATCTTCTGCTGACAGCCAAAAACAACTGGGGTGGTGTCTGTACAGGGTTCAGCGAAATTCGCATTCAGGTGCATGGCGTAAACGCCGTCAACGACCAGCACATGGCCAAAACCTTTGATGCCGTTGTTTATCCTAATCCTTTTAAAACTTCATTTAAAGTTGAAATTACAACAAAACAGAACGAAGCAGTTGCTTATAGCCTGATTGATGTATACGGGAGGGAACTAAGAAAAGGAACCATCGCGCAACCGCAAAATGTCAATTACATTACTATCGGAGGAACAGGGTTAAGCGCCGGGATTTATTACCTGAAGATCAGTCAGGGACAGGATACCCGGCATTTTGGCGTGGTGAAGACAAACTAAATCAAAGTTAAGGGACAATTTAAAGCGAATACTTCCATCCCAATAGCTGTCTGGAGCGCACACTGGAAGGTTCTAAGATTTTTATTTTTTCCGGTCAACCGAATATTCAATTAGTTGTTCGAGTGCCTGTCGCGCTTCATTTTCCGGGAATTCATGCAACAATTTAATGGCTGAGTCGGTCAGCTCGTGCATCTTTTTCCGGGCATATTCCATACCCCCCGACTCCAGAACTTTGTCGACCAGCCAATCCACTTTTTCATGGTCGGTGTTGTGGTGTTTTACAATGCGGATTATCTTTCGTTTTTCTCCGGCAGATACTTTATTTAAAGCATAGATCAGCGGCAGGGTCATTTTCTTTTCTTTAATATCGATACCCGTGGGTTTGCCCGTAGCGTTCTCTTTGGAAAAGTCAAACAGGTCGTCCTTGATCTGGAAAGCCATACCGGCCAGTTCACCTATATTCCACATTTTTTTCACATCGGCACCATCCGAAGCCGAAGCGGCACCTGTTGCAAAACACGATGCCAGCAATGTGGCTGTCTTTTTCCGGATAATGTCGTAATAAATCGCCTCCTCAATATCCAGCTTCCGGGCTTTTTCAATCTGTAACAACTCACCTTCGCTCATTTCCTTCACAGCGCCTGAGACGATTTCCAGAAGGTGATAATCTTTATTTTCCAAAGCGACTAACAGTCCGCGCGACAACAGATAATCACCTGCCAGAACGGCAATTTTATTTTTCCAAAGTGCATTGATTGAAAAACGCCCCCGTCTTTGCGATGAGTCGTCCACAACATCGTCATGAACTAAAGTAGCTGTGTGCATCAGTTCGATAAGTGTGGCTGCCCTGTAAGTGGAATCGTTGATATTATCAAAAAGTTTGGCACTGTAAATTACGATCAGCGGACGCATCTGTTTGCCCTTTGATTTTAAAATATAGCGCATAATTACATCCAACAGAGGCACTTTCGACTTTACCGACTGACGGAAAACCTTCTGAAAGGCAGCCAGTTCTTCTTTAACAGGTCGTTTTATATCGCTTAAGCTATTCATGACAGAAACAAAATCAAATTTAAACCTATTTTTGTGAAAAACATTTTCCGTGGCAGGATTTTTATTTGACAATGTGGTTTTTGGGCCTGTTTATAGCAGGCGACTGGGAGTTTCGCTGGGTATCAACCTGCTGCCCGACAACAGTAAATACTGTAATTTCAACTGTATTTATTGCGAGTGTGGCTGGACGGAAATCAGGAAAGGGGAGAAGATCGTTCTGCCCAAACGGGAAGAACTGATTATTCGACTCTCTGAAAAACTAAAAGAACTGAAAGGTACCGTCAATGAACCGGATACCATAACCTTCGCCGGCAACGGAGAACCCACCGTTCATCCAGATTTTGCAGCGATTATCGACGATACAATAGAAATCCGCAATAAATACGCACCGAAAGCCAAAATAAGTGTCCTGTCGAATGCCAGCATGCTGCATAAACCGAAAGTAGTTGAAGCGCTGAAAAAGATCGAACTAAATATCCAGAAACTGGATACAGGCATCGAAAAAACATTTTACCAGATCAATCAACCGGCAACCGGAATTACTTTTGATAAGGTGGTGAAAGGTCTGCTGGCGTTTGATGGCCGGCTGATCCTGCAAACTCTGTTTTTTCGGGGTGCCTACAACGGAAATTTTATTGACAATACAACAACCGAAGAACTGGAAGCCTGGCTGCACCTCGTTCAAAAGATCAGACCGGAATACGTCATGATCTATTCGATTGACCGGGGCACACCAGCTAAAAATCTGGAAAAGATCGGAGAAGCCGAATTGAACGCAATAGCCGGCATAGTAGAAAAAGTGGGAATAAGAACTGCTGTTTATGCTTAATCTGTAAACTAAGGTGCAACTCTGTTTATTCACGCCATTCAACTACCGAACCCCTTTCTTTTTCCAGCAAATGCAACGGAACCGATTGGCGGATACTTTCAGCCAGCAACTCAATCAGGCGCGTTTTGGCAAATTTACGGGTATATACCAGGCTCACTTCGCGCAAAGGCGTGATGCCGTCAAAACTTTTAATCTGTTTGGAATCTTCTTTCTCAAGGGCGGCCAGTTCAGGAATTAGTGTATAACCACCTTCGCGGTCGATGATCTTCATCAGCGTATCAATGGACCCGGCTTCAAATTCAAATGGTAACTGGCTTGAATTAATATTTTCAATATCACAAAAAT
>Ga0136651_10000310_pt1 | contig 26111 bp, 17 predicted proteins | sample Mar14236cmmetaG_FD_94867 | JGI IMG/M metagenome (GOLD analysis project Ga0136651, IMG submission 94867) | Marine hydrothermal vent microbial communities from Guaymas Basin, Gulf of California to study Microbial Dark Matter (Phase II) - Marker... ... | reverse complement strand
GGCAACTTGGGCAACTTATAAACTGATTTTCAGGCAAAAGTTTTGCGCGCAAAACTTTATTTCACGCTAAAGTTTCGCGAAGCGAAACTTTAGCGTGAAATCCTGAAAAGCATGGCACGATTTATCGCGGCCGACTTCAGATAAATAATTTCACAGATCAAACCTGACAGGTTTTGAAAACCTGTCATGTTTTCAAATTTTTATGAATATCTATAGAAACTCTTTTAAAATCAGTCTCTTGTTTTTTGTTATGCACTTCAGTTTTTAAAAAATATCGTGATTGCCTTGATTTTGATGATTAATTTACCTAGCATTGCGCCCCTATGAAAACTTATACCACATTTTCACTACTATTAATTGTTAGCGGCCTTTTTGGCTGCAATACCCTCGTTACAAAACCCACAGTGGGTGCCAGCATTTCCTCACAAATGGTGGTTGATAATGCGGCATATGAGAATCAGGCAACTGATTCATCCGTGAACCTCAGTTTAAGGATTAATGAGCAGTCTGTGTTGCCGTACTCTGAACACAATGGACTGTTTTCAGTCTCGTGGGTTACGCCCAGTGCGCCTTCAAGGCTCACTGAAACCCAAAGCGTGGCAATAACCTCAAGCCATTCCGATTTTGAAAAAATCCAACCCACCTCCCGTCTGTCACTAGGGGTGATAGACTCATCTACCCAGCTGTTGACTCCAAAAACCGCCGGCCAACCTAAGGCGAAAAAGCGTGTTAAAAAAACGGCTAAGCCAGCTCAGGCGAAAAAGCGCGTTAAAAAAACCACTCAGGCGAGTCAATCTAAAAGGCTCACCCCCTCTAACAAAGTGACTGAAAAAACGCTTAACGCAAACCAAATTTTGGATGAAATACTCACCCAAACAAGACTCAAACAGCAATCGGCAAGTCATAAGCGTTCCACTTCCGCAAATCCTGATTTATGGGATCGTATTCGTCAGGGCTATGCGCTTTTTGAAATTGACCATCCAAAAGTACAAAGTGCGATTGAGAAATATGTCAAATCCCCCTCTTATTTTGAGCGCATTTCTCGCAAAGCCAGGCCCTATCTTTATCTTATAGTTGAAGAAATTGAAAAACGGGGGATGCCTTTAGAGATTGCTTTATTGCCTGCCATCGAAAGTGTTTATGAACCAATGGCGCTGTCGCATAAAAGCGCAGCTGGGCTTTGGCAATTTATGAAGGCCACAGGAGAAGATTATGGACTGACACAAAATGAGTGGTATGATGGGCGACGCAATATTATCAAGTCAACCACTGCGGCATTAGATTATTTGTCCAGACTACATCGGAAATTTGAGGGTGATTGGTTACTTGCGTTGGCAGCCTATAATTATGGCCAGGGCAATTTGGGTAAAGCCATTAAAAAAAATAAGGGATTAGGTGACCCGACCGATTTTTGGTCACTTGAATTACCCAGAGAAACCCGCGAATATGTTCCAAAATTATTGGGACTTTCAAAGATTGTGGCCGATCCGCAAAGTTATGGGATTAAACTGCAATTCATTGCTAACCGGCCTTATTTAACACAAGTTAAATTGGAACGTCAAATTGATTTGTCTTTAGCCGCTTTATTGGCAGGATTACCTTGGGATGATTTTAAACGCTTGAACGCTTGCTATAGACGTGAAGTCACGGCCCAAGACGGGCCACACAACATCACAGTGCCTATTGAAAAAGTAGGCCTGTTTAAACAGCGCCTTGTCAAATTGCCAGTCGAATTGATGTTAACGCAAGCTAACCAATTAGAACAGGCACTTGTCCAATTCTCGGCACAGGCGATGCGGGTGGATAATGAGGCCAAAGAAAAATTAGCCACTTCTGAACCCATTCCGCCTAAAAAACACCAAGTCTGTTCAGGCGACAATTTATGGAAGATTGCCAAACAATACGGTATCACTATTGCCGCACTCCGTCAGTTGAACAATATGAAAACGGACTCGCTTTATGTGGGCCAAAATCTGATCGTGCGAGGCGTGGATACCCTGCTATCAAAGCTCTCTAAAACGAAAAAGGCGGGTACACAAACCGCCCATCAAGATGACAACTCCCTGAAGAACAAAATTCTTCACACGGTTAAATCGGGTGAGAGTTTGTGGTATATTGCCCGTAATTATCAAGTGGGTATAAACAAACTCAGTCAATGGAATGGTCTGAGGCAGAATGAATTACTACGTTTAGGTCAGAAGTTGATTATTTGGTTGGATTAGGAAAACCGGGGCAACAGAAATTATTTTTATGAAAATATGTCATATAGGGCAATCCCTTATGGTTGCCTGAAATTATTTTTATGAAAAACCGGGGCAATCCCTTGTGGTTGCCCTAGGTTGCCCAGTGGACTTAAATTTATGAACATGCCAACTTATGAACAACTGTACATCCTTTTTGAACGTACTATAGTTTGTCAGATAAATTAATTAAATGGGTTGGTTTTATACATCACTAAATATCAAAAATATCAAAGTATTCTAAAATGATAACGGTTCATTGATTAATTGATCATTGATATAAAATGCTTTTGAGAACCGTTTTGAGTAAAATGATCTATTAGTATCACATTTCATCTAAACTATTTTTAACCTTTTTGGAGAAGAAAGTATGTCAGACCGAAAATACCGCTTAGTTACACGGAGTGATTTTGACGGTTTGATTTGTGCGGTATTGTTAAAAGAACTCGATTTGATTGAGCACATTAAATTTGTCCACCCGAAGGACATGCAAGATGGAAAGATTGAGATTAACGCCAATGATATTACTACCAATTTGCCGTATGTCCCAAGCGCTCATCTCGTTTTTGATCATCATCTCAGTGAAACCCTGAGAATTTTAGGAAAAAAACCTGACAATCATATTATTGATCCTAATGCACCCTCGGCCTCTCGTGTTGTTTACAATTATTTTGGTGGTCAAAAAGCGTTTCCTAATGTGAATGAGGAAATGATCATTGCTGTGGATAAGGCTGATTCAGCGCAGTTTACCCGTGAAGAAATTTTATCTCCAAAAGCTTGGGTACTACTCAATTATCTAATGGATCCGCGCAGCGGTTTAGGGCGTTTTAAAAATTTTAGGATTTCTAATTATGACTTGATGATGCTACTGATTGACTATTGCAAAAAGCATACTATCGACGAGATATTAGTCTTACATGATGTCAAAGAACGTATTGACTTGTATTTTGAGCATCAAAAAGCGTCCATGGAACAAATTGAAAAATGTTCTGCCGTGCATAGTAATGTAGTGGTGCTTGATTTGCGTCATGAAGACGAAATCTTTACCACCAATCGTTTCGTAATTTACGCGCTATATCCAGAGTGCAATATTTCTGTTCATGTCTTATGGGGATTACAAAAACAAAACACGGTGTTGGCCGTGGGCAAATCCATTATTGATCGCACTTCTAAAACCAATATTGGTGAATTGATGTTGGAATACGGGGGCGGAGGCCATAAAAATGCGGGAACTTGCCAAGTGCCTAATGAAGAAGCTGATCAGATATTGCGGGAACTGGTAAAGAGAATCAATCAGGATGGATAACAGCGTTTTTCAATTTGAAGGTCTCGGTTTTCAGTGAAGAGGGGGAAAAGTGAAAACCATTGAGTTGAAAAACGGCTTGCTTTTTGTCAATCAGTCCAGATTGATTTGTGGGAATAGATTTTCAAACAACCTTGCCGGAGAAATCACCATGTTTTTGCGTTTGCACAGTTTGTTATTGATTTCATTACTCAGTTTGCCCACTTACGCGGGGCAAACAGTAGTACTTGTTCACGGTTATTTAGGCGACGGCAGTACATGGCGGCCTTTGGGTCTTGTTTCTGCTTTACAAGCTACCGGCTGGCAGGATGCTGGCCATTTGTTTCCCAACGGCCCGCTACCCCGCCCGATAGCCCCAACCTCCCAAGAACGCTACGTTTACACCGTCACATTACCGTCAGAAGCACCGTTACCGACACAAGCACAGTGGCTAGATTTTTACTTGCGAAAGCTGAAAGCCAAACATCCTAACAACTCACTCATTTTAGTAGGCCACTCCGCAGGTGGTGTGGTAGCACGTTTAGTGATGGTTGTGAGTGGCATCCCGATACAAGGATTGATTACGATTGCCAGCCCTCATTTAGGCACGGAAAAAGCGGAATGGGGGACTTGGCTCAATAACAGCCCAATCGGTTGGATGGCACCCTTTTTGGGTTTAGACACCATTAACCGTTCTCAAGGATTATATTGGGATTTAAGTCGAGAACATCCCGCTTCGTTATTATTTTGGCTTAATCGCCAACCCCATCCCCAAGCCTTTTACATCTCTATTGTCAGAGCAGAGGGTGATGAATGGGTACCCCCTTATAGTCAGGATATGAATGTGGTTCCAGCATTACGTGGTTTAGCTATGACGAAAACGGTTGCATCGCAGCATAGTCTGCATCCTTTTGATGGCCCACTGATCGCTTCCTTGCTGAAAGAAAGACTCTAAATCAGGCAAAAAGGTGTTTAAACGGATAAGGTTAGGACTGTTCACATTTTAAGGCTAGTAAGTACTGAACCATAAATTTTCAGGTATTTTAAAAAAACAGAAAGGGGGCAACCACAAGGGATTGCCCCTACACAATGTCATGTAGGGGCAATCCCTTGTGGTTGCCCTTTGTTGTAAAATACCGGTTTATTTGTGCTTCAGTACTTACAACGAATTACGGGCAGATAAACGAACTGAAAGTCAGCGAAGCTAATTTAAACCAAAGAAGCAATCCGTTTAATCCGCCAATCCGTTGTACTATGTTTGAATCTAATTAGTACAGCGAAACGAAGTTCAGCGAAGCTAATGACGGGAATATAAACAAATTTGAAGCAGAAGGGAGTCATTAAAAGTGATAGTTGTAGGGTGGGTAGAGCTTCGCTACACCCACCTTGACGATTGATGGGTTTAACTTCGCTGGCCGAAGGCTCGCGGAACGAGTCGCATGCCAACAAAACGAACTAAACTCTTTGCTGGAATAAACTTAACTTTTATCATTTTTTGGCAACCCCAGGTTGCCACCTGGGGCTATTCACATTTTCAGGCTAAAATTTCGCTCCGCGAAATTTTAGCCTGAAAACCCCTTCGGGGTTGTGCCTTTTAATGTTTAGCTAATCGTATTGAACCGCTTTTTTCAACACCAAAACGTCATTCACAAGCAACAATAATACTCGTACAGATTTTCTCTTCTCCAATTTCAGCAATTCGCTGAAAAGATTAAACCCGTCGGATGTCTAAGCAAGTCAGATAAGATATTAGTATCCAATAGATATTGATAATTCATAATATGATGTCGTCTAGCGGCAGTAAATGGGTGTCTACGTCAGGAAATTCATCTTCAATCTCTTCAAGTGTTGCTAAGACATCAAGCAAAGAGAGTCTATTGACGGTTTGAGTCACGCCTTGATTGACTGAAGGTGGGGGATTGGATAAGTATGACAATTGACGCAAAATATTGTAAACCAATTCCAAATATTGCTCATCCAAACGATCTATCTCTTGTTTTAATTGCGCTTTAGCTATTCTCATGGGATTTTTTAAAGTTAAATGGTTTGTTCTTTAAACCCTTTTAATTATATATATAGTACAACGAATTACTGGCCGATAAACGAATTGAAAGTCAGCGAAGATAATTTAAACCAAAACACCAATCCGTTTAATCCGCAAATCCGTTGTACTCTCTTGTCTGAATTAGAATGGCCAAAAAGTACAGCGAATTTGGAAATAAACGAAACGTCGTTCAGGAAGCTAATTTTAAACCAAAGCAGTAATCTGTTTGTTCTATTAAAAGTGATATACTGTCCACCGTTATAATTTGCGCTTTTGCTGTTAGTCACCACCACCTGACTTGAGCTTTTAGCTGTTAGAATTAATAATAGCGACCTTATGACAATGCTAAGTATAGTTGTAGGGTGGGATCGCGGGCACCCATAACTTAAAAAATACCACAAATCGTGTTGCCCGCTTGCCCACCATGCCATCAAATCGTGTCAGGTTAATTAATGCTAAAAATCAATGGTTTAAAAAGCCATCAAGAGAGGGGTACAGCTAATGGTATAGTACAACGAATTACGGGCAAATAAACGAATTTAAAAGATAAAGTTCATCTATGAGCCCATTGAATGGATTAAAAATCCCACTGCCTATTTCAATAGTACGCCCATTGACGCTGATATCGCCAAAGTCTGATAAGGTGTGTATCGCATCAAGTTTGCCATTGAGGTAGGGTGTTGACTGAGAGGTGTTTTTAGTCGATATTTTTCATGCTGATTTTGTGTTTGTCAAAGGCCTTGAAAATGGGGTTAAACAACCCCGAAGGGGTTTTCAGGCTAAAATTTCGCTCCGCGAAATTTTAGCCTGAAAATGTGAATAGCCCCAGGTGGAACCTGGGGTGGAATAAAATAAATAAAAACAGCATGAAAAATACAGAGCAAAAAAACCTCTCAGTCAACCCCCTACCATTGAGGTAATATCTTAATTCAGAATGCCTCCGATCCACGACGACGACTAGGTGATACCATTTATGGGTGGTGACAGCCGTTGTGGATTTTTTCTCTAGGATTTTCACGCCATCACTGTCTTTCAGGGACATCTGAATCTGAGCATTTGGCAACTTTATTCAATAGTTTGTTCATTTATATTTTAGCCTTGGGCACTTTAAGGACTTGTCAATAAATAACTTGCTCAAATAGAATGACTTTAATTATGACATATCGCCTGTTTTAAATTTCAAATGTTCAACTTATTTATGGACAGTTCCTAAGGAATGGTAATTAAATAATTTGTGCATTCGTAAAAGAATGAGCGCGAGAATACGATTATCTCTCAGCAAAATGCACATCTTATTTAATTCTTATTCCTAAGTCGCCCAAGTTGCCAAAAAATAGGTTAAATTTGAACAAAACTATAAAAATGAATTTCACGATTTCACGCTAAAGTTTCGCTTCGCGAAACTTTAGCGTGAAATAAAGTATTTGCTTAAAAAACTTTTGCGTGAAACACTGTTCATGCCAGTTTTGAGTTTTACTGATGTTAAAATCTATAATAAAGCGCCATGATTATCGGCTTCGATAGCTTTGGAGAACATTTCGTATTCGGCCATACGGATAAGCTCGTGATCACGCAATAAAACTTCCTCGTTCTCATGGATCAATTTTACATAGCCCGGCGTAGTGAACAGGTCACATGTGGGCTTAATTTGAACTCCGGGACGCTCATCAAGGACTATATCATAATACGATTTAAGGTTCTTGATCCAGCTCGTGTCAATAGTCCGGCGGACCGTTCCCGAAACTTTAGAGATAAAAAAAACAATTTTGAAAAAATGATGACGGCCTTTCGACCGACGAACTCGTTGAACAAATTGGGAGGGATTCAAAAATGCATCGGCAGTTGCTGTAATTGGTCCATAGTCCATGCACTGTTCACTTAGCAACGGAACGCTAGCACCTGGAAGTCGCGCCCCCACTTCAATGAGTACTGGCCCTCGATTATCAATTTTGAGTTCACCGTGGCTCGGGCCATTTTGGATTCCTAAAGCATCGAGTACCTTGCAAAAGTAGGATTGAAGCTCGCGATAATCTGAGCGTTCGGAGTCAATCATATCGAGGGAATCGTAGATAATCGCTCCATCGTCCAGCACTATCCTATTACTAAGCGCACACTCAGTAATAAAATGCTCACCCCGACAACTCACTGCGTTCATCATATACTCAATGCCACCCAAGTATTCTTCAAGCAGAACCTGAGAGTTATAATAACCCAATTGGTTAGCTCGTCCTAAAAGAGATTGGAAGCTTCGAGCAACCAGATCGAGGTCATAACAGATTTTGACACCATCGGAACCAGCGCTATTAAGGGGCTTAAGGACCACGGGAAATTCTTTTATCCATTCTATGGCCTCTTTCAAACTGTCGGTTCGAAGATGGCGAGTTCCACGAAGGCCAACTCGGCGAATAGCTGCGATCATCTCAAATTTATCTCGGCGAGCCGCTCCCAGCTCGGGAAGGTTGGTGGCCAGCCCCAAACGATTAGCTAGCAGCTCAGCTAAAATCACTCCAGTCTCCGCTCCCGCAATAACCGCTTGAGGTTGCTGTGATCTTAGCTGTGAAACAAGCTCCTCAAAAAGGCAATCGTTGAGCCAGGTTTTGCAAAAAATCCCGATAGGAAAACTTTCCAACAAAAAAGAGGGCAGATATTTTGAAGACTGAATATGAATAAGCTCATATCCTCTCTCAGAGAAATGTTGGGCCAGAAAAGCGCCGCTTGAATACGCATCAATGATACAGACAACTTTTGACATAGCAAATTTTGGGGGATAAGGGGCTTGGTTCCTAAGCGCACACGGGATCAGCTTATGGGCCATCTTCGTCTGCTTGGAAACGTTATGCTTAGGAATGAGAATTAAATAAAGTCCAAAATTAAAAGCTGACAGGTTTTAAAAACCTGTCGGGTTTGGCAGAAAATCATAGGTGTTCTGGATTTTGCAGGAAGCCTCGTATAAAGGTTAAAATTGCAAAAATGATAATTATGAAAAAAGCTCGTAAACTGGGGTTTTGATTCGTAAAAATACCATTCTAAAAGTATGTGTTTTATAATAACATCTCATTTTGAACAAAAAAATATATCTTATAAATCAACATATTAAAAAAATCCAGAACACCTATGGGCAGAAAAGAGGGAAGTTATTAAATTATTCATTCCTTATGAGGTATCGGCCATTGACCCTCGTCATGGGCATTGTGCCGCGTTCAAATCTTTTGTAGTGTGAGGATGTGGACTCCGACGGTGACTGGGGCATTATCCAATACCCAGTCATCTAGCTGGGCGTAGATGGCATTCAGATCCAACGGCACGCCATACAGCTCTTTTATTACCCTACTATTGACTTCATAGAGGTGCTTTAGGTCTTGCTTAGAGAAATCCCGCTCTGCATAAAGAGCTTCAATAATTTCTTGTTCGACTTGAAAGCCATGTTTGTAAGCAAGGTTAACTAATTCCAACGAGCCATTGCGGGCAGTCCCCCGTTGTTTTTGCGCTTTGGCGAGTTCATCGTAAGCGGCTTTAAGTAGAGGCGCTTTGGGGCCAATCCTCTTCAGTTCCTCATAGCCATCGACCACCAAAAGAGTTCCTCCGGGGTTTAAGCAGGCTTGGGCAAAGTCCAAAAAGTTATCTAGATTTGGTAAATGCTGAATCAGAAGTCGAGCTATGGCGAAGTCAAATTCTTGTGTTGGTGTGTATGAGTAAAGATCTTTGGCTAAAAAAAGAACCTCAGATGTCTTGGCTTGTGCCATGGAAATCGCGTCTTTATCTACATCGATTCCCGTATAGGATTTGTCAGGGTACTGACTTTGAATTCTCAAAAAATGAGAACCCTCGCCGCACCCGATATCCAATACCTTGCGAGCCGATTGCCAACCCTTAGAGGGAAAAATATATTTGGCATCTACGCTTTCCAGAACTTTGGTCTGTAGTTCCAAGTGTTCCTTCCAATGAGATTGATGGTCGCCTAGATCGATATTGGGCAGGTTTTGGGCGGGTTGATTCGCCATGATAGTCTCCTCTTGCGTGGTAATATTTTGGGAAAGCTATTAAAACTAAACAACCACCTGCTAAAGCAGGTGGGTTTGTATAAAGGACTGAAAGTCCGGATACCTGCTAAAGCAGGTTGATATCCAAGCGGCAACAATCGAAAGGCGACAAAGTTGATTTGAATTATTAGCAAAATCACACCACAAGTGCTGAACGTTGGAAGACGTTTCATCGGTTCAAATATCTGCTTGTTGAGAAGGCAAGCTAAAAAAAAACGGCTTGAAGACCGACTTCATTCAGTAGGTCGTTTGAAATTGCTAAAAGGACTAAAAGCGTACCATTAGTTGTACGCTTCGACACCAGATAGCGCTTTGTGAAAGCAGAACGGGTTTGACTAGCGCTGCCTGAATGCGTTTTCACGGCAATGGTGTCGCCATTCACCACAGTTATCGAAGTTAAACCCGTATCAACGCCATTTTTAATCAGTGAGGTTTTCATGTCACCGCTAACCATTGCGGTGGTTTCAGTCATTAAACCTTTGATTGTAATACTATTTGAGGTATAGTTGATATCAGCAACGGCATACTCAACATCGGTAAACTCAAAAGGCTCTGGTGTTTCACCATTACCTAAATAATATTTCACGCAAAAGTTTTTGTTTGCCTCAACTTTTGCGTGAAATGGATTTGTTGATCGCCACTGGGATAGGTGATCAAATAATCATCCCTGTCATCTGCATTCGCATCATCAATTGGGCTGAAAACGAGTAAACCATCAGATGGGGGTGTACCCATTTCAATGTCTTCAGCGAGTTGCCCATAAAATCGTTCACCATTGAGCAAGACAGAAATCGCGCCGTCTTTATTAATGATAATGTCTTTAGCCTCAACACTTTCAAAATAGGTTTTTAAGGCTTCTAAATTAGAGGGCGCACAAGCATGAGTCGGCCAAGCAATGCCTTCGATATCGTAATACGGGGTTTGAATACGCGCATTGTCAAGGGTTTGACACGTTTCGACATCGAGGGTATGAATACCGAGTTGGGTATCGTTCTCAAAACCATAGACTAATAAACCATTGGGTAAGGTTTCTAAGGCCTCAACTTTCTTGGGCAAGCCTTCACAAACCACTTCCCAACCGTCGGCGGTATATTCCCATAAGGTACTGGCATTGGGCCGATCATTGGCTGTCGCGTAAAGTGTCGTGCCGCTGGTATTCCAAGTTAAACCGTAAATGGGGCGATTATCCGATACTTTTAAAGTACCGTGCCCCATGTTGGTATCGATTTCTAATAAGCCCTGTTTAGCCCAGCCCCATAAACTGCCATCAGGGTGAAAGGCTAAGCCGATGACATCATCAAAACCGATATCGCCAACGACTGACATCTCACCTGTGTCAGCATCAACGACATATAAAATAGAATTGGGTTTGCCAGAGGTGGCATAAAGCACTTGAGTGAGTGGACTAACGCTCAGGCCTTCAATGTCTTTGCGTTTATGCAATGGGCCTAGCGGTGCAAGGGTTGAGGTTTGTAACTGATAACTGAAGAATTGGCTATGCTGTGTTCCTTCATCATGGACAGCGTAAACCGTTTCACAGTGCGTAGGCGTGGTAGCTGGAGGTTGTGCTGCTACGCCAGTGCCGAATAACCAAAACGCGAGCATCGCGCCTAACGGGATAGGCGCAATGAGGCGTAATAGAGATCGTTTGTATTGCATTATCGTGACTCCTTGGATATTAAGGTGTTGTTGAAATTTGACGAGTTTTATTCGCGTCAATCATTCAATGCGTGAACGTGGCAAAAAACACACCTGTTCACTTGAGTTAGGAAACAGGCATTATGACACACTATTAATAAAAAGGACAAGAGGATAGACCGATGGGGAACATATAACTGATTCTGAACAGGATTACACGGATTAATGGATTAACAGGATTTGAAATACCGCATAGCTCATAATAAGTCATCATTTCAATAGGTTAGGTGATCAACCTTAATCAATCCTGTCAATCCGTAAAGAACTTCAATCCTGTTCAAAATTTTTTGATTGGCGAAGATATTAATTATTAATTAGCAATTAGCAATTATTAATTTCACGAAAAAGTGTTTATTTTTGGATGAAATGCTGTATTTGTACGCCAAGCTATTTAAAATCTTGATATAGCGTTTCCCGATTGAATAAAGTACACTTATACCAAGTAGGTATGCAAATGCGATCCGGGCGCATTCCCAAAAAAAGGCTCATTATCAATTGCACCTTGGCAAAAATAAATTTTGCATTCCAAGAGCAAAGCCGCAAAATAAATTTTGCACTCCAATCCGGCCGCAAAATAAATTTTGCACTCCAATCCGGCCGCAAAATAAATTTTGCACTCCAATCCGGCCGCAAAATAAATTTTGCACTCAAATGATTTGTACTTCATTCAATCGGGAAACGCTATAAAAAGAACGGTCAAGCAAAATGGCAAGCCCTTGTATAAACATCCTGACTTGCTGAATGTTGATGTTATAATCTTCGGCAATTTCGGTAAGCGTCATATCCTCTCCTAGCTCTGCCAAAATTTTGGCAACGGGTATCCGTGATTCCTTTAATACTGGCACACCACCACGTATTTCATGATGTATTTCAACCACATCAGAGAGTTCCCTTAAACCATATTCCAAACGTTGTTTAAGTTGTGTACTCATTATAGACTGAAATGGCACTGTATTTGAGAAGTCAACGTTTTTAACGGTATTATGATCAATATATTGAGTGGGCATTTTTAATCCTTTTGTAAATAGGTTTTTAAGGCCTCTAAATTAGAAGGGGTACAGGCGGCATGATGAGTGGGCCAAGCAATGCCTTCGATATCGTAATACGGTGTTAGAATACGCGCATTTTCAATGGATTGGCAAGTATCGACATATTTAAAGTTATACTTAGCGTCGTCATAAGGTCGCTATTATTGATTCTAACAACCAACAGCTTTTCACATTTCACGCAGCGAAGTACAGCGTAGCGAGACTTTAGCGTGAACCGAAGGTCAGCGAAGCTAAATAAAGATTTTGCGCGCAAAATCTGTTGCAGCAGTTGTCTTACAGCTTAAGTCAGGTGGTGGTGACTAAGTTAGCTTCCTAGACAAGTCTAATATTCATTATTCGTTTATCTAAAGTCAATTCGTTGTATACTGCCAACCGCCACACAAGCTCCTTTTGCTTTTTGTAAAAAACCTCAAAAATGCTATTTCACATTTAGCGTAGTCGACCTTCGGTTCACGCAAAAGTTGCGCGCAACTTTTGCGTGAAATACAGTTTTGCGAGCAAAACTTTTGCGTGAACCGAAGGTGGGCTACGCTAAATGGATATCTTTGTTAGTCACCTTTAGGTGACTTGAGCTTTTAGACAACTGCTTTAGCTGTTGGCTGTTATGTTAAATAAATCGCTATTATATGACGATGCTAAGTATAAAAGCAAAGTCGCAAAATAAATTTGGTTTGAAAAGAGCAAAGTCGCAAAATTTTCAAATTAACCATTAACCATTATTTTTCATGATGTTTTAGCCCTAAAAAGCTACCGACACCACGCAGCATCCGTTTGTAGATTTTATCTATTTCTGATGCATGTAAATTCAGTTGAGATTGGGTTTTCATTTGGCGCTGTGTCAAGATTTTACTAATCAGTTGCGTGACTTCAGGTTCTTTTTGCATTAAAGGTATAATATCATCTTTAATCATTTCTAACAGAATGGTGTCGGTCATAGTAATAATCGTAGCGGTTCTCTCTTGACCGGTAAACAGTGCCATTTCACCAAAAAAATTACCCGCCCCTAAACGTGCCACTTCAAGAGATTTTTTCTTTTCTAACTCCACATGAACACTAACTACTCCTTCGACAATGATAAACAAGGAATCACCTTTTTCCCCTTGTTTAACAACGGTTTCACCCACCGTAAACCGATGACGGCGTATTCGCTCGTTAAGGTAGGCTTTGTGTTCATCTGAAAAGGGTTGAAAAATATCCATTTCATGTAATAAAGCCAACGGTTTACTGGCTTCATCCAAGCTTCTAGATTTGATGCCTTGAAAGCTTTGAATTTCTTGTCGTTTAATGGGGGGCACTATACCGGCACGGTTCAAATGAACCCAAACACGCTTGAAAACGGCATCATTACAAGCTGATTTCTTGGCGTAATCATCAACATAAAAAGAGATGGAATAGTCGGCTACCCAATCGGTGAAGCCTTTAAATTTGCAAACAGGCGGCGGTTCCCTTAACACATCATCTGTAGAGAGTGTGGCATCAAGAAGAATTTTTTCAACACGTTCCGGTGGATGGGCATAATCAATGCGGATATTAACCGAGGCTAAACACAGATCTTCGGTGTAATTGTAATTATGAATCACCGCTTCAGAAGCCATGTTGTTAGGAATGCTCAGAATATAGCCATCTTTGGTGAGCAATCTGGTGGTACGCCAAGTAATATCCACCACTTTACCTTCATGGAATACTTTACCCATTTGTATTTTGATGCCGTCATTGACTCGAAATGGCCGTTCGACATTAATCACAATGCCAGAAAAAATGTTGGCAATATTAATTTGAATAGCCAAACCAATAATCATAGCCACCACGCCAGAAGTGGCCAATAAACTGGTGAGTGCCTGATCGTACACAAAGGCGATGATGCCAAAAACGGCTAATAAATAAACCATGAAAGAGACAAAGAGACGGACAACATTCGGAATGGTTTGACCCGTTTTTTCTTCTAAAGGTGCCCATAAAAAACGTTTGACAATTAAATTAACCAGATAGGCTGGTGTCACCCACCACAGTAAGTCAAAGACGACAATAATGTATTTGAGATGAGATGTGTTGCTCTCAAAAGCTAATAACTCAATTAATACGACTTCACTTGTCAACAAGAACAGAAACGCAAAAAAGGCTTGAAGAAACCAGATAGCGTTAAAAAATCGTTTAAATTTATCAGCTAACCTCAATAGTAATAGCATCATAATACTACATAAGGCTAAATTGGCTGATAATTTTAAAGGCACTCTACCCCGTAAAGTAAATTGACTATTTTTAATTTTAATTGCGGCATTGAAGCGCGAGTATTCAATTTGCCTACCTGGCACATTGATGTATTGAAGACTGCCTAAAGGACTTTTTTGGATCGTATCTTGAAAAAACCAGAAGTTTGATATCTTCCAATCAAAAAAGGGTCCTAAAATTTGCTTTTTTTGTATTGTTTCTAACAAAGAGTTATCTTCTGTGAGTCCCATTCCTAAAATATCGGTGACGTAGATCAAATTATATCGGGTTAATTCTTTGTGATGAAAACGGACACCCAGTTCATATTGTTTATAAACGTAGTAGTTAGCAAAAAAGTGACTCTTAAAACGCGCTTTGATGTGATAGAGATGGCTGGTTTTGTCTCCTAATTTTTCAATTTTCGGGGGTTCTAGCGCAATTGGCTCGACAGCGTTAATAAATTCAATGTTTTTAGTCTCTAAATCACCTTGAAATCGAAACCATAAATAAAAATCCAACGTATAGGTTAACTTGTCAAAATCAATATCGGTTATTTCATTCAGTTCAAAACCGACATAGACGACATTGGTTTTATACATATACTTATCACCAATGAGCAAAATGCGTTCTTTCTCAACTTCAGCTTCAAGGTTGAAAAGTTGATTGATATAAGGCACCACCTGAAGTTGGGTGGCAGCAGAGATAATATTGCCATTTTTGAAAACACCAATCGAAATGGGCTTGAGTGCATCACCCTGTTCATCAAAATAATTAAATCCGGTGAGCCCCTGTATAGCCTTCTCAATGTTATTCAGGTTAGCCAGATAATCGCGTATTTTCTGTCTGTTTTCGGTTATTGTCTCTGGTTGCCCTTGGATAGCAGTCTGTTTAATCGCTTCAACCAGCACCATGGCAGAATCCACGGCATAAGCTGCTGCCCAATCTGGTTTTTCGTTATAAGCCGCTTGATATTCATCCTTAAATCGTTGGGCCTCTTCATTGGCCGTATCAAAGAGTAAGGGTGTTGCGACATAAATATCATTCGTGTAGTAACCAGGATTGATTTTTTCTCTTGGAAATTTTTCAAAGCCATGTATAAAGGTTTGCTCAGAAAAACTGGTTTCGCCTATGATTCGATTGGGTAGGTTGGCCTCTTTCATTAATTTGACTAATTTGATGCCTTCAACAGCTTGTACGGCGAGAAAAATGACACCTGCCTCTTTTTCAGTAGAGAGTTCATCAACAATGCGAGTGAGTACCTGATCCAAATTAGGAACAGCACTGTCAAAACGCCGTTTATATTTGATTTGACTACCCAATTTAAGAGTCGTTTCTTCAAATACTTGAGCAAGATAAGCGCCATAAGCGGCTTCTTCGTGAATTATGGATACGGTATCTTCTTTAAAGACTTTTTTGACATAATTCGCGAGAAATTCGCCTGAGGATTTTGCGGTAAAAATATTCCTGAAATACCAGTCATTATTGAGGGTGACATTGATATTGGTTGAACCCGGCGTTAAGGCCGGAATGTGATATTGTTTATAGATTTCTCCCCCACTCATAGAAGCGGAACTATACCAATGTCCAATGACGGCAACGGCCCTATTTTGTTTCACAATCTCTAGTGCTTGTTGTCTCGATTGGGTTCTATCATTTTGATCATCAAAACTATCCAGAATAATTTTTCTACCCTTGATCCCTCCTTTTTCGTTGACGGTATCCAAATACAATTGAATTCCCTGCGTCATCAATTTACCTGCTGCGGCACCGTCGCCTGACAGGGGGCCGATAAAAGCAAGATATATCGGTTCTGCTTCCTGTTTAAAAGAAAAATTTAAACCTACCCAAACTAACACAAATAAAATGATAACAATGACGAAAAAAAATTGAGATGACTTAATTTTCATAAGATTTTGCCGACATTATCATCTAGTCATCAATAAGTGGGCAATAGTGATGTAATTTATAACTTTTCACGCAAAAGTTTTGCACGCAAAACTTTCGCCGAAAAAAAGAAATGCAAGAGACGCAAAGAATTCTCTTAAATTTGAGGGCGAACACATAGGTTCGCCCCTACATTGCGTTCGTAGGGGCGAACCTACGTGTTCGCCCTACGTGTTCGCCCTTTTGCCGTAATTATGCTGAAATACTATAGCATCATAGGTGTTCTGGATTATAACTAGCTGATTTTTAAACTAAATTGTGGTGATCTGTCTATTTCATGCCAATTCCCCATTACCCATTTGCACAAAGTATTTTAATATTTTAAATATGGTTTCAGCCTCGATTTTTTCGACATATTCTCTGGTAGATTCAATGTTCATTCGCGGAACTTCCTGTTCTATATCAGTCACTGTTGCTCGAATAAATGTCCAACTATCGGCTATGGTATAGCAACCGAAAACCGTTGTGACTGGCTGCTGTTCGGCTTCCCAATTCAATCGTGCAATGGCGAGCAGTTCTCCATAGAGTTGAAAACGCGGGTTTTTACCTTCCAATCCCCGTTTTCCTTCGATGACAACAATATAAGGGATATCCATCACACCGGCCTGACATTTTCCAATCACCGCATCTGCAATGCCGTGTAGTTTAAAACTCGGAAATTCTGTTTCCAGCGAAACATCAGCCCATGCCTGAAGTTCGTCTCTTTCTGCCATCATAAGCAGGGGATAAATTGCCCTTCCCCAAATGGTTGCTTCATTCATTAAGGTGGTTTCATAAGGCAGCAGATGTTTGACAATATAAGCCAATAGCTGTTTTTCTTCTTCAGATAGCCTGATCTGATCCTCTTTAAACCAAGTGTCAAGCGTCACCCGCTGTTCCTTTAAGATGATAAGACGCTTAATCTCTTTCAGGGTGAGATCATAAAATAAATAATCTTTTAATGACTGAATCGTTTCCATTTTGCTTTCCAATTTTACGAGTTTTACGAGGTATAATACGAAATGGTGGGCAAGTTCGTTTCGACGCTGGGTGTCGAAACGATCTTACCCACCCTACATTTATATTTACTGATTATAACGAATTTTGGGGAGGCGCTTATCATTAAGCATGAGATATGGTTTTAGTGTTTTTTAATGAGTCATTTGGGGTTAATACATTATTTTATTTATGGTTTTTAAAAAACGGCTGGCTTATTGGTTTATCATTAAAAAACAATCAGTTACTAGTAAGCATTTATAATTAACAATTAACACACACAAATTAACAATTAACAATTCAAAGGCTCTCCCCAAAATCCGTTATAATCAGTATATTTATATTGACATAGGAAAAATGGATTTTTCAATATACGGGACTTTATAATTGACACCTTGTGTTGATACTTTCAAAGTGCCTGAATTTATTAGCATTAGCTATATTCATCTGTGTACCGGACATTTTTCATTTCTATGAAACATTAGGATATCCATCGTTTTTTGTCCGTTATCCCCATAGAGAAAATGTGATGTCCTCTTTTTAGCACAATTTGTAAATCTTCCGGCGTGCAATGATAAATTTTAGACAGCATTTCAACTATTCTAATGGCATACTTCTGCCACACATTTTTGGCACTCTCTTTAGGCACTTCTAAAAAATAATCCGATGGTAATCCTAAATGATGAGGCGCTTGGTATTCTCTAAAATGTTCTCCTTCTGTTATCGGAATCCAACCCATCAATAATAGAAAATCAACAAAATATTGAGGCTTTAAATGCTCAATGTCATCTAATAATGTGGATGATAATTCGTTTGCCTCTCTATATTGAGTTTGTAGCTCATTGAGATGCGTCCGCAACGATTGTAAAGTTAAGCGTAGGGCAAAATTAGCTGGCTCTTTTGTTAGCCTGTTTTCGTAGGAAAAAAGTAATTTATAAGTTTCTGAAATATTTTGTTCCAATAATTGAATAGTGTTCATAATGTGAAATATAATGTTATCTTTAAATATAGAGACGCGCTATTCCAGTAGGCTTTTCATGCCGCGAAAACCCAAACCAACCACGCCAATAACTTCTTAGCCTTGGATCATTGTTTGGTAGGAAATAGGCATCGCATGAAAAATGTTGTCTGATTATAATAGGTTCTTCAAACAAATAAGCAAGTATTTCCTGCCTTTCTGGCGGAAGAGTATTGACTTCCTCTTCATTATAAAATATAGCCATATCAATATCATTAGGTTGTGGCTTTTCTGTCGTAAAGGAACCCTCTATCCAGATTTCACAATGTATCCCTGATTCTTTCAACTTGTTAATAAAATGACATAACTTATCACAAAGAATTTGTCGCCACTCGGATTCCTCAAAAGGTGCAACAAAAAGAGTGTGAAGATCATCAAGAGTCATATTATGAAATCCTGCTTCTAACAAAGAAGGGTATTCTAATGCCATCTAAAAACCTCGACTGAAATCAAGCTCGATCATATAAATAATCAGCAACAACGGTGAGTATTGCACCAGGTGGCCGTTTTTGGACTTCCAAAGAGATAATAGGCCGCAACGGTTGTGGTAATGCCGACGGTAAGACTCAATGCCATATCGTCGCGGGAATTAGGAAGAAATAATACCCATCCGCCAGCTATAGTTTTTTTCACTACTAATAATCATAATCAGCACCTTAGTCCTTCCCCTCTTAAAACATTTTCCTAATGCCTTCAATAAACACATGAAAACTATTTGATCTTTTATTCATCAAATCCAAATGGGGGCCTATATTTCTGGAGCCAACCACTTTTTGATACTTGTCGTTTGTTAACTGTTTTAATTCTTTTGATGGGGAGTGTAAATAATCAGGTGAACGGTATTTTTGACTGCCTTGGTGTTTAGCCAGTCCCGAAATCTTTAGCCCAAGTTCTACCGCCTTTAAATCGGCTAAATACCAGCTTTCCAACTCTCTACAGACGAGACGAACCAAACTGTCGGGTTTATTGGCCTTTTTACACAGTTCAAGCAGTTTCTGCTTAATGGTGTAACAATCACCAGCATCTTGATCCCGTAAAACAATAAATTGACTATTAGGTACTTGATAAGCACGGATTTTCTTAACCAAATTCTTTTCTAAATCCTGTTTACCCTCAAATACAATACAACGATAACTTATCCTAGGTACCAACCTGGGAAGCAAACCATCTAACATTTCTTTTGCGGAAGGCTCTTCCAATAAAAAAACAAGATGTTTCATTGTGGATCAACTCCATTAAAAAAACCTTGTTTCCACAAATAGCCCATCTGATCGCCTTCGGCCATAAAGGCGGCAACCTGTTTATCATCCCTGGCGCGTTTGATCGTTGTGTACCCCTCATTTTTTATGAGCCAGATGACTTCATCCAATTCGAGTGCATTGATAAAATCAGGGGAATGGGTTGAGATAAAGACTTGCCCACCACGATTGGCATACAGACGAAACTCTTCAGCAAGCTCCCATAACAACTTGGGATAAAGTTGATTTTCAGGTTCTTCAAGGCATAATAATGGGTGCTTCAAAGTATCATAGAGCAATACCAAATAAGCAAACATTTTGAGGGTACCGTCGGAGACATGCCGCGCTAAAAAAGGGTCTTTAAAATGTTCATCCTTAAATTTCAATAAAACCCTACCTTCTTCGGTCACTTTTGCGGCGACAGAGTGAATACCGGGCACACGCTGTCTCAATTTTTCTAAAATCTCATTAAAAATAGCTGGGTATCGTTCATATAATCGGTGTGTGACCAAAGACAGGTTTTCACCTTCGCGGGATAAATGTTCAGCTGCTCCGTTTTCTTGAACCTGTTTGGCACTGTTGATATGAAAATCAGAAATGTGCCAAGTTTCAATCCATGAACCCAGTTTCATGATCACAGAAAATTTTTGAAATTGTGCCAGTCCTTTGATGGCAAGAATATCTGGTCGCGCTAACGTTTGCTCTTCCTTTTCAATTTTAGCTTCGAGTACTTCGAGTTCATTTGTCACCACAAATCCTTTACCTCTTGAAAAATCAAGGATTTGTCCGAGTTTTTCCCGTTTAATAATGGGTGTCCCATTTTCATCTTCAATGGCAATAAAATAGGTAAGAGGCTGTTTAAATGAGCTATCGCTCAATTTCATTTCAATTTCGATAGGGCCGTCTGAATTTCTGCTTTTGACTTCACGAAATCCGCCCCGCTTATTTAATGCTTGAGAGATATTGTCTTTGTAAGCGTCTTTGAGAAAGTCAAATACGTCAAAAAACGTTGTTTTTCCGGTGCCATTGGCACCGACAATAACGCACAATTTGGGCATATCGCTCATTAATGTGTCTTTGAAAGCTTTGAAATTTTTCAATCGTATCGATTCAATTTTCATATTTGTGTATAACGATGAGGCTGGAACTGGGGTGTTATAGCGTTTCCCGATTGAATGAAGTACAAATTTAATCGGAGTGCAAAATTTATTTGGCGTCGGAATATTTTTCGTTACAAAATTATTGCGGCAGCCTGATTTTTGTTCCAAATTTATTTTGTTTTCTGCCCGATTTTAGTTCCAAATTGCTTTCTGCCCGATTTTAGTTCAAAAATTTATTTTGCGAGTGCCTGATTTTAGTGAAAAATTTATGACAGCAAAGGTGCAGATTGATAATGTTTTTTGGGAATGCGCCCTTTGCATACCTACTTGACTTATGTGTACTTTATTCAATCGGGAAACGCTATAAATCTGTTGCCAAAAGCTTGAAATATAGAGTGAAAAAAATAACCGAAAATAGCTCAAATTTATAGACTTTAGTTTGCTGCTTGCAGTGAAAACTTTAGTTTGCTGGTCTACGTTCCAACTTTAGTTTGCTGGTCTATGTTACAAGTTTAATAAGTGTAAAGTTTGTTTGCAGTTTCATTTTAGCAAACTAAAGTTGGAACGTAATTCTCGCAAACTAAACGATGAGGCTGGAATCTGGGGAAAGCAGATAGTTCTTCTATCACTTTTATCCCAATCCAAAAAAATTCAATATGCCACGAAATAATCTTTTATAAATGACTTCTGTCTCGGTGTGGACATCATGTTGTTGTTTCAATTGATATTCGCTTCTCATCAGGCGTTGATTCAAGACTTCGCTAATCCGTTGGGAAACTCTTGGTTCTTCTTCGAGTAGGGGCAAAATATCGGCTTGAACGATTTCAAACAAATAAGTTGTCGTCATGGCAATCGCGGTTGCTGTTCTTTCTTGATCCGTTATCAGGGCTATTTCTCCAAAAAAGTTACCCGCCCCTAAACGAGTGACTTCCATCGAGTCATTATTTTTTAATTCAATATAGATGCTGACAACCCCTTCGATAATAATGAATAAGGAATGGCCTGTCTCACCTTGTTGAACAATGGTTTCACCAGCTTGAAAACAATGATAGCGCATTCTCTCGCTCAGGTAAGCTTGATGCGGTTCTGAAAACGCTTGGAAAACGGCTATTTCCTGTAACACGGTATTCGGTTTTATAGCGGCCTCTCGGCCTCTTTCTTTAATCCCTTCAAATGCATGTATTTCTTGTCTTTGCACGGCAGGTAAAATGCCAGCACGCTGCAAATGAATCCAAATGCGCTTGAAAACTTGTTTTTTGTAATCACTTTGCAGGGCATAATTGCCCACATAAAAAGAAACAGAATAGTCAGCGGCCCAATCACTAAATCCGTTAAAAGAGGCACTGGGGCAGGGTTCGTTTAAAATGCCGTAGACAGACAATACGGCATCAAGGAGAATTTTTTCCACTTTATCAGGCGGATGAGCATAATCAATACGAACATTTAAGGCGGTTTTACACGGTTCAGCGGGATAATTGTAGTTATGGATAATGGCTTCTGAGGCTAGACTGTTTGGAATACTCAATATATAGCCATCTTTGGCTAAAATACGGGTTGTTCGCCAAGTGATATCGACTACCTGCCCTTCTGTTATGACTTTACCCATTTGTATTTGAACCCAGTCATCCACTCGAAAAGGGCGTTCTAGGTTAATGACAATTCCCGAAAAAACATTGGCAATATTCACTTGAATGGCTAGGCCGATAATCATCGCCACGACACCTGAAGTGGCTAATAAACTGGTCAGTGGCTGCTCGTAGACAAAAGCAATTATCCCAAAGCAAGCTAACAAGTAGATAATAAAAGACAGAAACAGACGAACGACATTAGGTATCGTGCGGCTCGCGCGTTTTTCTAAGGGATGCCATAGAAAACGTTCTGTCAACAGATTAAGAAGAAAGGCGGGTGTTATCCACCATAACACGTCAAATGTTCTGATAATCGTTTCTAAATAGTAGGTATTGTTTTCGGGGATTAATTTATCTATTAAGATGATTTCACTGGATAATAAAACGACAAAAATTAATATCGCATGAAAAAACAAAATCACTTTTTCAAAAGCATGAAATTTTTTCTCATACAATGCAATTAAAACGAGCATGAGACTGGTTAAGAGCAGTAAATAATTTGCCCAGTTAGGCGGTATCAGTCTTCGTAGGCTAAAATCATTCTTATTAATCTGAATGGCGGCATTGAAGCGAGAATATTCTATCGTACCGGTTTCTACAGTGAGATATTTAATGCTGCCTAAGGCACTTTTTTGAATAATATCTTGAAAAAACAAGGCATGAGTAATAGACCAGTCATAAACGGGACTCAAGACTTGAGCATTTTGCACTTTGTCTAACCAAAAGTCTCCTTTGGAGAGTCCCATGCCTAAGACATCTGTGACATAAATCAGGTTGTCTCGGGTTAAATCACGATGATGAAAACTCACGCCAAGGAAATGTTGTTTATAATAAATATGCTTCGACACAAAGTTCGCTTTAAAACGACCTTTGATTCGATACAAATGGCGTGTTTGAATGCCTTCTTTTTCAACAATAGGCTCATCAAGTGTAATCGGTTCATCCGCGTTGAGAAAATCAATTTTTTGAGTATCAATATCACCTTGAAATCGGAACCATAAATAAAAATCCAACAGATAAGTGAGATTTTTGGTATCAAGCTCACTGATTTCATTCAGTTCGATACCGACATAAACGACATTTGTTTTATACAGATATTTATTGTCAATCAACAACAGATGTTCTTTCTTTAATGCCGCTTCTAGGTTGGCAATGTCATTGATATCACGTACCATTTGTAACTGGGTAGAGGCTGAGATGATATTTCTATTTTTATAAACACCAATTGAAATGGGTTTTTGAGCATTGCCATCCTGATCGAAATAATTCAATCCGCTTACCCCTTCTACGGCATTATCAAGCGTTGTGAGCTTAGCCAGGTAATCCCTAATTTTCTGTCTATCTTCCTTAATCGTTTTGGCTCGCCCCTTAACCGAGGTGTTTTTGATAGCTTCAACAATCACCATAGCGGCATCATAAGCAAAAGCAGTCGCTTCATCTGGTTCTTCTTGATATTTGGCTTGGTAGATTTCTTTGAAATGTTGTGCTTTTTCATTGGCAGTATCAAATATGATAGGCGTGGCGACGTAGAGTCCATTGGTGTAATAACCTGGCCGAACTTTTTCTTTAGGAAAATCATTGAAACCTTGCTGAAAATTGACTGAAGCCAAGTCTTCAGAAGTCATGATTGGATTATGAATACCAGCATCTTTGATTAATTTGACCAGTTTAATCGCTTCCGTCGTATGGGCTGCCAGAAAAATGAGACCCGCACTGTCTTTGACTGTCTGCAAGTTGTCAACAATACCCGTTAAAACCTGATTAATTTGATGATCGTTTTCGTCAAAAGCCCAATTATATTTCACTTCAACACCGAGTTTTTGGGAAGTGTCTTTAAAAACCTGAGCGAGATAATTCCCATGATTACGATCTTTATGAATAAGACTGACTGTCTGATATCCTAAAACTTTTTGTGCATAGTGGGCTAGAAAACGGCCTTGTAAGTTATCATCAAATATTGTTCTAAAGTACCAAGGATTATTTTCAGTCACCTTAACATTAGTGGAACTGGTACTGACGGCTGGAATGCCATATTTGAAATACACTTTTCCACCGCTAATAGAACAAGAACTATAATGATGTCCAATTACGGCAACTGCTTTATTTTGTTTAACAATTTCAAGTGCTTTGGCTTTGGCTTGGATGGGATCATTCTGATCATCAAAAGTATCAAGCGTGATTGTTTTCCCGTTTATTCCCCCTTTTTCATTGATGCTATCAAAATACAATTGAATGGCTTGAACGGTTAATTTCCATGATCTCGCACCTTCACCCGATAAGGGGCCGACAACAGCAATATGTATAGCGTCTTGGATTTTTAAATACTGGTTATAGCCTATCCATAGGAAAACGGATAAAACAAGGGCAATACTCCAAAAGAGTTTGCGCTGTTGAAGTTTTTGTGCGTAAAAACTTGAAGCTCGAATTTGAGTTTGAATTTTAGATTTTGTTTTCAGAAAGGGTTTGCTCATCAGGATTGTTATTTTACACCGCTTATTATAAAGGATGAAAGTTGATTTTGGAAAAATAACGCAAAAGACGTTTTCACGCGCGTAGTGAAGCTTCGCTTCACCGCGCGCGTGAAAAAGAGACACAAAAGACGCAATCATTTAGAGTTCTCTTGAAAAATAGCGTCTTTAGCGCCAAAGCGCGTTTATTTCTATAGGAATGCCTAAAAACGAAAGACAGGATGACATTTCATTGTAGGCGATGCAACCTTTTGTTGGTAGGGGTTGCTTGTTGGTAAAAGCTGCTTGAGCGGGATAGAATGGCTAAAGCCATTACTACACACCCTGTCTTCTGTACGCGCAGATTCAGCACTTTCGGCTTTGGTATGAGAAGGTTCAGTGCTTTCTGCTTGGATATACTCGGCGCGGGAATAAACTTTTGCCTGAAAAACTTTTATCGTTTTTGGCAACCCCAGGTTGCCACCTGGGGCTATTCACATTTTCAGGCTAAAATTTCGCGGAGCGAAATTTTAGCCTGAAAACCCCTACGGGGTTGCGCGTTTTAAGCTTTTTCTGATCGATTTGCCTTCGTACTTTATGCAATCGGGAATGCTTTTAAAAGTTTTTCACGCAAAAGTTTTGCGCGCAAAACTGTATTTCACGCAAAAGTTTCGCTTCGCGAAACTTTTGCGTGAAATGTGAAAAATTGTGCCCGCGTGCAGTATATCAGAAGATTCCGCACTTTCAACATTGTCTTTGGTTTCAGAAGGTTCGCCACTTTCCGCACTGTTTTTGGGCTCAGAAGGTTCAGCACTTTCAGCACTGTCTTTGGGCTCAGAAGGTTCAGCACTTTCAGCACTGTCTTTGGGCTCAGAAGGTTCTGCACTTTCCGAAATTTTCTCGTTTTTGAGGCTTTCGTCACCGTTTAAGCGACTTTCCGTTTCTAATTGGCTGTCATCATGCTTGCTTGAACGATCCTCATTATCCGAAGGTTTACCGTTGTCAGCAGGGCTAACGGCGATGATGTTGACTGTAATGGTATTTTCGTCTGTCAGATTGCCCGCATCAGTCGCTTGAATGTTAAACTAAGCCCCCTACGTCACCGTAAAGGACTCGTCTTCAGAGCACAAGCCGTGAGACTTTCATCTCACACGGCTCCCTTCCCAACTATTGTTATTTGACTGCGTTCCACTCGCCTAT
>Ga0136651_10000302_pt1 | contig 26597 bp, 24 predicted proteins | sample Mar14236cmmetaG_FD_94867 | JGI IMG/M metagenome (GOLD analysis project Ga0136651, IMG submission 94867) | Marine hydrothermal vent microbial communities from Guaymas Basin, Gulf of California to study Microbial Dark Matter (Phase II) - Marker... ... | reverse complement strand
GGGCCTTGGTCATCTGGCAGTTGTCATTGGTCGTTCAACGCTCGTAATAATCTGACAGGGGAGTTATTGGCAACAATCAAAACCAAACAACAATTACCCAACAACCAACAACTAACTCTCGAGAAGCTTTTTTAACCAGGAACTTTAAAAAGAGGAGGAGATGGTCATGGGACGTAAATTGATTTTAGGCTTGTTTATCGGTGTGCTCGCAGTAAGTTTTGCCCTTGTTTCCGGATCGGCAATGGCCGCGGACAAGAAAAAGGAGGGCCCCACCCAGTTTGTGGGGATCCTGGCCTACCGGACCGGTCCCTTTGCGGCCGGGGGCAGCGGGTTCAGCAGCGGCATGGAAGATTACATGGAACTTATGAACATGAAGGGCGGCATCAACGGTATCAAGTACGCCTTTGAGGAGTGCGAAACCGCCTACAACACGGCACGGGGTGTTGAGTGCTACAACCGCTTCAAGAACAAGATGACCTTTGTTCATCCACTGAGCACGGGTATTACCTACGCCCTGATCCCCAAGGGGACTAAAGATCATATCGCCATTATTTCAAGTGGTTACGGTCGCGCAGACGCATCCGATGGTCGGGTTTTCCCCTGGGTCTTTACGCTCCCCACCAACTACTGGTCCCAGAACACTGCCAAGATCAAGTTCATCGCCATCAAGCAGGGATGGGACGGCAAGGATATGTCCACCATAGGGAACTATCTCAAGGGCCTCAAGATCGCCAATCTGCACATAGACGTCCCCTACGGCCAGGAGACCAAGCCGATCCTTGACGCCATGGCCAAGAAGTTCGGTTTCACGGTCAGGCATTTTCCAGTGCCCTGGCCGGGAATCGACCAGAAGGCCCAGTGGATGGATATTGTCAGGAGATACAAGGCGGACTGGGTAATCAACCGAAACTGGGGAGTTTCCTGCACCGTTCCGCTTAAAGAGGCGGCCAGGCTGAGGTTTCCCAGCAACAGGATCCTCGGTGTCTGGTGGTGCGGTTCTGAAGAGGACGTACTCCCTGCAGGTCCCAAGGCCAAGGGCTATTACAGCGCAAACTGGCACGGGGTGGGTCGGGATTTCCCGGTTATCAAGGAGATTGTCGATAGGGTCTACGGTGTGATGAAAGGCCATATCGCCTTTACCCGTGTGGGTTCGGTCTACTATAATAGAGGAGTGTACGCGGGTATCATCAACCATGAGGCATTACTGACCGCCCAGAAGAAGTTCGGGAAGAAGGTGCTGAAAGGGGATGAGGTGCGCTGGGGCTTTGAGAACCTGAACATCACACCGGAGAGGATCAAAGAGATCGGAGCAGAAGGCTTTATGCAGCCCATCAAACTCTCCTGCGCCGATCACGAGGGCGGAGGACCTATCTTTTTCCAGCAGTGGAACGGTGAGAAATGGGTCATGACCGGGATCGTTGTGGAGCCCATGAAGAAATTCGTCAGGGATCTCGTTGAGAAATCAGCAGGCAAGTACGCCAAAGAACATGGGCTTAAACTTAGAGACTGTCAATAGGAGGAAACTCCGGATACCGAGGGCAGGGGGTGAGCCCCCTGCCCCATCAAGGGGCTTTTACCGTTCTCCGGGTGAGTTAAACCCTCTTATTCCGGGATGACCGGATCCGAATAGGCCCCCCCCTGAAAATCTTAAACCGCTTAGATGAAAATCTTGTAGTTCAGTCAGACCAGTTGGAGGTGGATTTATGGCCACAGAGCAGACCCCATTACTCAAGGTTAACAACATCGAGGTTATATACGAGCATGTTATACTGGTCCTTAAAGGGGTCTCCCTCGATGTATACGAAGGGCAGATCGCCTCTCTCCTGGGCGCCAACGGCGCGGGAAAGAGCACTACGCTGAAGGCCATCTCCAACCTGGTCAAGGCGGAACGTGGCGAGGTGACCAAGGGGACCGTAGAATTTGACGGGAAACGGGTTGACAGGTTGTTTGCGCCCCAGTTGGTGAAGATGGGTCTTATCCAGATAATGGAGGGGAGGCACACCTTCGAGCACCTCACCGTTGAAGATGATCTCCTGACCGGGGCCTATACCAGGGGCCGGGACACCAAGGGGACCAGGGAGGCCCTGGAGATGGTGTACGGGTATTTCCCCCGTCTCAGGGAGCGGAGACACGCCAAAACCGGCTACATATCGGGCGGAGAGATGCAGATGTGCGCCATAGGCCGTGGGCTCATGGCAAAGCCTAAGATCATGCTCTTAGACGAGCCCTCCATGGGCCTGGCCCCCCTCCTTGTGGAGGAGATATTCAACATCATCCAGCGTCTCAACAAAGAGGAGCAAGTGGGCATGCTCCTGGCCGAACAGAACGCGGCCATGGCACTTGAGTACGCGGAGTACGGCTATGTAATGGAAAACGGCCGTGTGGTTTTAGACGGTGAGGCTCAGGTTCTCAAGGACAATGCGGACGTAAAGGAGTTCTACTTGGGCCTTACCGCGGTGGGGAAGAAGAGTTACAGAGACGTTAAGCATTACCACAGGAGAAAACGCTGGCTGGCATAGGATTGATGATTGTCGATTTTTGATTGTTGATTGGAGGTCTTTGCAATATTAACATACTCATCTCTCCTTGATTCTCTTCAGAATCCTCCGAGCTATGGCCGGGGCCTTCCCGGATTCAATATTCTTCCGCCTTATGGACTGATATATGGTGGAGCGGGCCTCCTCAAGGGTGACAGGAATCTCACTGCCGTAAAAGAAGTACCCCCTTTCTCGGCCGCGGGAAAAGAGCATGGCCCGTTCTTTCCCAGGCCCCCTTCTTTTTTCCACCATCTTCCTGCAGTCGTCCTCCACCAACTGTGAAAGGGCCTTGATCTGGACCCTCTGGAAGTGTCGTCTCACCTCCGACACCAGTCGGTCCAGCTCTCCTGAACCCTTAATTACCAGAAGTCCGTTGGCCAGGATCCCTCCCAGTGAGTTGTACTCCCTGGTGAAGATGTATGAAAAGAGCCTCTTCTCCACCCTGAGAAAATCCCTCATCTCTGAGAGGCGCAGGTAGCGTATCTCCGTACCCCTGGGCGCTTCCCACTCATAAACGAATTTCTTCCTGCCCCGGGTGACCACAAGGATATCCACGTCTTCTATCTCATCAAAGCCTGCCGTTGAATTTACCGCGCTCCCGTAGATGAATGAAAAGTCCACGTCCCCGCACCCGCTCACCCCCCTGATGAATCCCGAAATACCTGAGCGGTCATTTCCAAAACCCTCCAGGATCGCGGTTACGCGGGCAATAGGCTCTTCCGGGGTGTGCCAGATATCCAAAAAGAATCTCGGGTCAGGACGGACAAAGGCGAGCCTTTGAGAGGCCCGGGGATTATCACCTGCGATCATGGTTCAGAGGGGTCTCCTTTTCTGCCGGGCTCATCAGGTATCATCCCTTGTAGCCCTCCGCACCCTTATCATGCGGATCACAAAACCCAGGATAAGGGTAGCGCTTATGAGGATGATCAGATTGGAGGCAAAAAAGGCCATGATAAAGGAGTAGGGATCCTTCAGTCTGTAGGAGGCGATCAGGATATGTACGCCGAAGGCCAGGAAAAAACATGCCGCAAGGATAAGGCCGATCTGGCGTAGCCACCAGAAGACAGCGTACATCAGGAAAGTCCTGTTTCACCGGTCATGGGGATGAAGACAGAATGGGAAACACCAGGTTCTCACAGGCCGTATATGGGTCGGTCTTACCTTTCACAATCGACTCCACGGCCCTGTCAAAGTCGCCCGATTCGGTTAAACGATCGATTACCTCTTCAATAAGGCGCGCCTTTATCATTTCGCCCAACTCCTGGCTGACCTTGTCCCTGGTCCCCCTGGTTTGAAGGCCCCCAGCGGTCGTGGCAAGGTATTCGGCGTGTCTGTCAATCTCTTCCAGGAATTCGGTTATACCCTTGTCAAAGACGGCCTGGACCTTGAGTATGGGAGGCTTCCATGAGCCCCGATCGTACTTCTTCTGATCCATATCGATCATGAGCCTCAGATCACTCAGGGTCTTGTCAGCACCCTCACGATCGGCCTTGTTAATGAGAAAGATATCACCCACCTCGAGGATCCCTGCCTTGATCGCCTGGATATCATCACCCATGCCGGGGATTACCACGATTACCGTGGTATGGGCACTCCTTACAACATCCACCTCGTCCTGGCCCACCCCAACGGTCTCCACCAGGATAAAGTCCTTGCCCATGGCATCAAGGACGTCAATAGCGCTCCGGGTGGACTGGGTCAGGCCCCCGAAATGGCCCCTGGTAGCCAGAGACCGGATAAAGACCCCCTGATCCATGCTGTGCCGCTGCATCCTCACACGGTCCCCCAATATGGCGCCCCCGCTGAAGGGGCTGGTCGGATCCACCGCAAGCACACCGACGGTCTTGTCGCGCTTTCTCAGGTGTGCGACCATCTGATCCACCAGGGTGCTCTTACCCACCCCGGGGGCGCCTGTGATACCGATCACATAGGCCCTGCCCGTATGGGGGTAGAGGCCCTTGAGCACTTCCCGTACCTCGGGCATGCCGTCGTCAATATCGCGTATAAGACGGGCCACGGTCCTTACGTCTCCGGCAACAACTTTTTCAACAATATGGCTCATATCTGTTAATCCTGCCTCGGCTTCACGTTGTTCTCCACCCAGTTGACGATCTCCTCAAGGGGGGTCCCCGGCGTAAACACCTCTTTGACACCGGCCTCTTTCAGTTTATCGATATCGTCATCAGGTATGATACCTCCCCCGCAGACAACGATATCATCCGCACCCCTCTCCTTCAGGAATTCAACCACGGCAGGAAAAAGGTATTTATGTGCCCCCGCCAGGCTGGAAAGCCCTATCATGTCCACGTCTTCCTGTATGGCCGCCTCCACGATCTCCTCGGGTGTCTGATGAAGCCCGGTATAGACCACCTCGAAACCTGCGTCACGGTACGCCCTTGCAATTATCCTTGCCCCGCGGTCATGGCCGTCAAGACCGGGTTTTGCAACCATAACTCTCACTCTTCTCTTCTGTCTCATCATATACACCTCTCCGGAATCAGGCAACTGCTATAGACTTCCAGATAAAGATTTTGGACTGCGTTATCGGTCGAAATCGTCGACGACGTACTACGGGGTACGACTTACTCCGATTCCTCCCTCTGGCCTTGCCAAAATCATTATCTGAAACTCTATATTTGAGGAATCAACCCCTGAATCTCTAAATCCCTCAATTCCTAAATCCCCAAATTCCTCCCTCTAATATATCCCAGGATCCCTGTACTCGCCGTACACCTTCCTGAACACGTCACACACCTCCTGGAGGGTGGCATCGGCCTTGACCGCGTCTATCAGGGACTGCATTACATTCTCGTCTCCTGAACAGCACTCCCCTACCCTCTCCAGGCACTCTTCGACCCGGCTGTTGTCACGTTCCGTCTTGACCCTGTTGGTCTTTTCTATCTGGAGCCTTTCAAGTTCTTCGTCAATCTCAAGGACCTCCACCGGGATCTCCTCATCCACCACGTACTTGTTCACCCCGACCACTGTCCTCTGGTTCTCATCGATCTGTCTCTGGTAGTGATAGGCGGAATCCGCTATCTCCTGCTGGGGATAATTCTTCTCTATGGCAGACAGCATACCCCCCATATCATCGATCTTCTGTATTATCTCAAAGGCCTCCTCTTCCATCCTGTCTGTGAGGGCCTCCACAAAGTACGACCCTCCAAGGGGATCAATGGTGTTGGTGACCCCCGATTCCTCGGCGATAATCTGCTGTGTCCTCAGGGCGATGGTGGCGGCCTCCTCTGTGGGTATTGCCAGGACCTCGTCAAGGGAGTTGGTGTGAAGAGACTGGGTCCCCCCCATGACCGCGGCCAATGCCTGGAGGGCCGTCCTCACCACGTTGTTATAGGGCTGCTGGGCCGTGAGGGAACACCCGGCGGTCTGGGTATGAAACCTGAGCCACCACGATCTCGGGTCCTTTGCCTTGAACCGCTCCTTCATGATCCTGGCCCACATCCTCCTGGCGGCCCTGAACTTGGCCACCTCCTCAAAGAAGTCCAGGTGAGAGTTGAAAAAGAAGGAAAACCTGGGCGCAAAGTCATCCACATCAAGACCCCGCTCAATGGCCTTCTCCGTATAGGCGATACCGTCTGCCAGGGTAAAGGCGAGTTCCTGCACGGACGTGGAACCGGCCTCCCGTATATGATAACCGCTTATGCTTATGGTATTCCACCTGGGGACCTCCCTTGTTCCGAACTCCACCGTGTCCACGATAATCCTGACAGAGGGTATGGGAGGGCACATGAAGGTCTTCTGAGCGATAAACTCCTTGAGCATATCGTTCTGTATGGTACCCCCTAACACCTTCCTGTGGATTCCCCTCTTTTCAGCCATGGCGATATACATGGCCCAGATCACCGAGGCCGGCGGGTTGATGGTCATGGATGTGGTGATCCTGTCGATGGGGAGACCTGCGAACAGGTCTTCCATATCCTTGAGGGTATCTATGGCCACCCCGCACTTGCCGCACTCGCCCCTTGCCTTGGGAGAGTCGGTGTCATAGCCCATGAGGGTAGGCATGTCAAAGGCGGTGGATAGTCCTGTCTGGCCCTGGTTTACCAGGAGATGAAAACGCTCGTTGGTATCGCTGGCCGTGCCCAGGCCTGCAAACATCCTCATGGTCCATAAACGGCCTCTGTACATAGAGGGTTGAACACCCCTTGTGAAGGGATAGTCGCCTGGAAAGCCCAGACTCTCCATAAAGTCCTGATCCTTCAGATGGGCAGGGGTATAGATCCTCTTAATCTCCCGGTCAGAGACAGTGGCAAACCTTCGCAGGCGCTCGGGCCTGGCCGCAAACACCTTTTCCAGTTCTTTCTGCCACTTCTTCTTTCCCTTCTCAATATCATCAAAAATCTTAGGATTGAAGGTCAAGGCCATGGATGCCCCCTTTCGATTGTTGATTGGCGGTTGCTGGTCGTGCATTAATCCGTTGGATCATCAACCCCTAAGCAGGTTCCTTGCTATTACCAGACGCATGATCTCGTTGGTGCCCTCGTATATCTGGCATATCTTGGCGTCTCTCATATGACGCTCCATGGGGTATTCCTTGCAGTAGCCGTATCCCCCTAATACCTGGATCCCCTCTATGGAGGCCCTCATGGCCGCGTCAGACGCATACATCTTGGCCATGGCAGCCGCCTTTTCATAGGGCTTCTTGTTGTCTTCAAGCCACGCGGCCCTGAGGGTGAGGAGTTCGGCGGCATCCAGCTCCGTGGCCATATCGGCCAGCTTCCACTGGATCGCCTGAAACGAGGATATGGTCTTGCCGAACTGTTCCCTTGTCTTGGCGTATTCCACCGCCTCCTCCAGCACGGCCCTGCCGATGCCGATGGCCTGAGACGCGATGCCGATCCGGCCCCCGTCCAGGGTGGTGAGCATCTGCCTGAAGCCCTCACCCTCCTTCCCAAGGAGGGCGTCAGCGGGCACCCGGGCATCTTCAAAGATCAGTTCGGCTGTGCCGGACGCGAGGATACCCAACTTATCCTCAACGCGACCCACCTTGAAGCCGGGGGTGTTTTCCAGGTCCACCACAAATGAACTGATACCCCTGTACCCCTTGCCCTTTTCAGTAACGGCCGCGATCACGGCGTAGGAAGAGACATTGCCGTTGGTGATGAACTTCTTCTCACCGTTTATAACCCATCCATCCCCGTCTTTGACGGCAGTGGTTCGCATCCCCGCAGGGTCTGAACCGGCGCCGGCCTCGGTGAGGCCGTAGCAGCCGATCTTTTCACCGGCCGCGCACGGGTAGAGGTACTTCTTCTTCTGCTCATCCGTACCATAGGCCTGGACCGGGAAACAGTAGAGGGAGTTGTTCACCGACATGATGACCCCCGTTGATGCGCATCCCTTGGAGACCTCGATCAGTGCAAGGACATAGCTCACGTAGTCCATGCCCCCGCCTCCGTATTCCTCGGGCACGGCTATCCCCATCATCTTCAACTCGCCCAACTGCCTGATGATCTCTGCGGGATGTTCATGTTTTTCATCCAGCTCAGCGGCCTTCGGCTTGATCTCGGCCTCGGAAAACCGGGCCGCCATCTCTCTCACCATCTGCTGTTCTTCGGTTAAAGCAAAGTCCATTTCAGCTCAGTTCCCCCTTGAAATCAGGTTTTCTCTTTTCCAGGAACGCGGTCATACCTTCTCTGCCGTCCGGGTTGGCCATACACAGTGCAAACTGATCTGCCTCCACTGCGCAGGCTGCACGCAGATCAAGGTTATAACCCCGATCAATACAACGCTTCACCGCCATGAGGGAAAACTTTCCCTTGGACGCCAGCACCTTTGCCGTCTTCATGGTCTCTTCCCACAGTTTGTCAGCGGGAAACACCCTGTTCACCAGACCTATCTCCTTTGCCTCCTGCGCGCTTATGATGGCACCGGTCATGCAGAGCTCCTTTGCCACCCCCTTTCCCACGAGTCTGGGGAGGCGCTGGGTCCCGCCGAAGCCCGGGATAATCCCAAGGTTTATCTCGGGCTGACCGAATCTGGCATCTTCCGATGCGTAGATGAAATCAGAGGCCATGGCGATCTCGGTTCCACCCCCAAGGGCAAAGCCGTTGACGCAGGCTATGATCGGGATGGGGAGGTCCTCCATACGGAAGCCCAACCGGTGGAGGGCCGTGGAGAATTCCCTCAGTTCAAGGGGGCTCAGATTGACCATCTGGGAGATGTCAGCGCCGGCCACAAATGCCTTGTCCCCCTCGCCAGTCAGGATCAGCACCCGCACAGCGGAGTCGCTCTCCACCTGGTCCAGGGCCTGCTCTATCTCTTTGACAACGTCCATGTTGATGGCGTTGAGTGATTTGGGCCTGTTGAATTTTACGATTGCAATCTCTTCCTGTTTTTCAAAGATAATATTATTATAAGCCATTATCTACCCCCGTTCGGATTGTTGATTAGACAGTGTTTATTTACCACTGAACCGTCAAGGATCAGCCGCCCGCTGAATCCGTTTGTTTGGGATCCGGTTTCACACTACCAAGATCGCTATCGGGATCGAAATCGGGATCGCTATCGAAATCGATTTCTCCATATTGTCCTCTTGCCAATTTATTTTATTGTTGACGATCGTCTCTTGTGCTGCTCGTCCTTTCCCGATCCCGATTTCGATTATCACAGCGGAAACATCCTTAAAAGGCGGTCCCATGGGGAGAATGGAGAGGAATCAACCGTCAATCTCAAGGACCATTGCCATACCCTGGCCCCCACCGATGCAGAGCGAGGCCAACCCCAGGCTTGACCGGTTTCTCAGCATCTCTCCCATAAGGGTCAACACGATGCGCGCCCCTGAACAGCCTATGGGGTGGCCGATGGAGATACCGCTTCCAAGGGGATTGGTCTTCTCCATATCGCATCCTAACTCTCTGACGCATGCAATGGCCTGGGCCGCGAATGCCTCGTTCAGCTCAACAACCCCGAAGTCCCCTATTGAAAGGTTCTCCTTCTCCAGTATCTTTCTCACTGCCGGGATGGGACCAAGGCCCATAAACGCCGGGTCCGTACCTGCAAAGGAAGAGGCCCTGATCCTGGCCAGGGGCTTGAGGCCCAGATCGTCGGCCTTTGAACGGGACATGAGAAGTAGGGCCGCGGCCGCATCGTTGATCCCCGAGGCGTTTCCAGCGGTAACAGTTCCATCCTTTTTAAATGCAGGCCTCAGCTTCGCCATCTTTTCCACGCTCGTGTCCATGGGCCTTTCGTCCGTGTCAAACACCACCGGGTCTCCCTTCCTCTGGGGGATAACCACCGGGGCGATCTCATCCCTGAACAGGCCCTCGGAAATGGCCTTTCTCGCCCGCTGGTGGCTGAGGGCCCCAAGCTCGTCCTGCTCTTCCCTTGAGATACCGTACTTCTCGGCGATATTTTCCGCTGTCAGGCCCATGTGGTAACCGTAGAAGATCTCGAACAGACCATCCATGACCATCAGATCCACCAGATCAGCGTTGTTCATCCTGGCCCCCCACCTGGCCGCAGGCAGGCTGTACGGAATCAGGCTCATGTTCTCCATACCCCCTGCCAGAATCACCTCTGCCTCACCAGAACTAATGGACTGGGCCGCAAGGGCAATGGACTTCATGCCCGAAGCACACACCTTGTTCACGGTGAACGCCCCTGTCTCTTTGGGTATCCCGGCCCTGATCATGGCCTGTCTGGCCACGTTCTGGCCCTGACCGGCGCCTACCACGTTGCCCATGATGACCTCATCGATCTCAACGGGCTGAAGACCATCGTCAAAGTCATAGGCCTCCTGTTCCAGTTCGATCATCCCCCGTCCCTTGAGGGCATCGGGCTCGAACCGGGTCTGGCTCTCCATCGCAACGGGTCTTAAGTTCGCTTTCTTCAAGGTCTCTTTCAACACCAGCGCCCCTAACTGAACCACGGGCGTGGATTTGAGAGTACCACCAAAGGCCCCTACGGGCGTCCTCATCCCGGAAACAATCACCACATCTTCCATATTTTTCTCCTGAATCTATTCCTCGATATCCATCAATCCCTAAATCTTTAAATTCCTCAATTCCTAAATCCCTGAATTCCTCAACCCTCCCTACCCCTCGTTATAAACCACAAGGGTAACGGCCTCTCCACCGCCCAGGCACAGGGAGGCCTCGCCTACCTCGGCATCCCTTTGCTTCATGGCGTAAATAAGGGTGGTCAGCACACGGGCCCCGCTGGCGCCTATGGGATGACCGATGGCCACGGATCCGCCGTGCACGTTCACCTTTTCAGGATCGATCCCAAGCTCCCTGTTGATGGCAACGGATGAGGTGCTGAAGGCCTCGTTTACCTCATGGAGATCCACATCCCCTATCTGAAGGCCGTCCTTGGCCAGGACCTTGGGGATGGACAGTATAGGCGCCACAAGGACGTACTTCATCTCTATACCCGATGCCCCCTGGGCCCCGATCCGGACCATGGGACTGCACCTCAACTCCTTGGCCCTTTCCCTTGACATGACCACAAGGGCCGATGCCCCGTCACTTATCTTGGAGGCATTGCCAGCCGTTACCAAGCCATCCTTTTTGAACGCGGGCCGCAGTCTTGCAAGCCCATCCATGCTGGTCTTGGGCTGCCTCAAGGGGATCTCGTCCTCCTGGAATATCTTCGGAGGCCCCTTCCTTGCGGGCACCTCAACCGGGACGATCTCATCCTTGAACCAGTCGGATTCCATGGCCTTCCACGCCTTTTCGTAGGAGTTCATGGCAAAGGAATCGGAATCTTCCCGACTTACACCGTACTTCTCCGCCACCAGTTCAGCGCTGATACCCATGTGAAAGTCGTTTACGTGGTCCCAGAGACCGTCATGGACCATGGCGTCAACCATCTTGTTGTTGTTCATGCGGTAACCGGTTCTCGCCTTTTTTAGCATATAGGGGCAGAGATTCATGTTCTCCTGCCCCCCTGCCACGACTACATCCGCATCTCCGCACTGGATGGCCTGCGCCGCCAGCATGACCGCCTTGAGACCTGACCCGCACACCTTGTTCACTGTAATGGCGCCCACCTCCCACGGGAGACCTGCCCTCACCATGCTCTGCCTGGCAGGGTTCTGCCCCAGGCCGTGCGGCAGAACGCTCCCCATGATCACCTCATCCACCTGGCTCTTTTCGATTCCCGCCCTCTTAACGGCCTCTTCAATGACGAGGGCCCCCAGATCCGTGGCTGATACAGTGCTCAATGATCCGCCAAAATCGCCCACAGGGGTCCTGCAGGCGCTAACAATAACCACATCTCTCATAAGTCTTCTCCTTACCCCTCAGCTATCTGAAATCAGAGAAAAAATCTATCTCCTGAATTGCCAGAACCGTTCCCCGAACAGGTTTCAAACCCTGCTTTTATATTAGAGAACGGTTTTTCAAGTCAAGGTAAATCAGTGAGAATTTCACCCTTCCCCCTGGTCCGGGGTCGTGAAATACAGATAAGGGAAGAGATACACAGGTCTGAGCTCGGCGGGAAAGACCGGGCTGGCGGGAATAAAACAGGGTGGCGTGCTGGTGTTTCTGCGGGCAGTTTAAGGTCGTACCCAGGACTGAAGTTGGCAGCCCTCACCACAGTGGGCCACCCTGGGAATCATAAAGCGCTTCATGGTCATCACCTCCCTTCTGTTAACGCGCGGGAAACGGGTTTGCAGGGGTATTCAGATCCTGCCCGGGGTTTTTCCGGTGAGTCGCAGGAGACGGGGTCTGCGCTGCACGCCGAGCACCCGCAACATCCGGTCTCCTCCTTTTTGTTCCTCTTGAAATAGGTCCTGATAATGAAGGCAAGGGCCCCTACCACTGTCAGGATCACTATCAGGTCATAAACACTCATTTTGCCCGCTCCTTGTTCATCCGCCAGCAAGCATTAGTGTAATATGGATCTCATCCCCGTCCTTTACCGGTTTCTTAAGTTCATCGGGATAGGCGCTCTCCTGGTTCAGGTAGATCTCAACGGCGTTCTTAAGCCGGCCTTTTCCGTTGAATAAGGCCCCTTCCATACCGGGGAACTGCCTTATGAGATCCTCCAGGCACCTTCCCACACTGGTTCCCTCAACCTGAACCGTATCTGCCCCACCGGTAAACTGACGGTGGGTCCTGTGGATATTTACAGTTACACTCACTCCTTACTCCTTTCGGTACTCCTTTTCAAACTCAGGAATAGATCCGGAACCAAGGCCTCTTGCCCGTCCCTGGTCCAGCCCTGGCAGGGTCAGGGCTCAGGCACAGGAGATCTTTGAAAAAATGTCCATCAGTTCCAATCTATACCGCTTTGCTATAGTTTAAGAACTGGTACCGGTGATGTCAAGCCCGGAGAGTGGAGAGGAAAAGTTCTCCTTCGCAGTGACCGGAGAGATCGGACAGCGGGAAGGAAGGGATTGCTTGCAGAGGGGAGGTAAAAATAAGGCAGGGGTTGAGCCTGATCCCCTGGAAAAGAACAGGGGATCAGGACCAGGTATCCTGGTCATGGAACAAAAGCCCGATCAGAGATCCTGCATCAGACCATCTCCAGGGCGCAGGCCATTGACACGCCCCCGCCGCCGCACAGAGTGGCAAGCCCAAGGGTCTTGCCACTCTTCTTCATGGCGTAGAGGAGGGTTACCATGATACGCACCCCGGTTGAACCCACCGGATGCCCCAGACCAATACCAGAGCCGTTCACGTTGGTGATCTCCCTGTTAAGGCCCAGTTCCTTTTCACAGCCAAGGTACTGGGCCGCGAAGGCCTCGTTGAGTTCGATCAGTTCAAAATCCTCAAGTTTGATGTCAGGATTTGTGGATAGAAGATTTCTGACCGCAGGGACGGGGCTCAGACCCATCACCGATGGGTGGCAGGCCCCCCGTCCAACGGCCCGTATCCGGGCAATGGGCTGGATGCCCAGATCTTTTGCCCTGTCAGCGGACATGATAACCATGGCGCTGGACCCGTCGTTAATACCCGAGGAATTCCCGGCGGTTACCTTTCCTGTTTTTGGCACGAAGGCCGGGGGCAGTTTCTGGAGCTGCTCCAGGGTCAGCCCGGGACGGAAGTGCTCGTCCCTGTCAAAGATAAGGGGCGGTTTCTTCCTCCGTGGGACCTCCACGGGCACTATCTCATCCCTGAAGTCCCCCTCCAGGGTGGCCCTTTCCGCGTTGTTGTGGCTGCGGAGCGCTATTTCGTCCATCTCCTCGCGGCTTATGTTGTGGAGCTGTGCCACGAACTCGGCCGTATGGCCCATGATGTACGGCTTTCCCTTGAAAAGCTCGAGCGGCATTCCCTCTTTCACCGGCCCCTCCTCGGGATGGGGCAGGAGGAAGGATCCGCAGTGCAGCGCGTGGATCATGATATCCACAAAGACCTGGTCCTGGAGCCTGCACCCCCAGCGGGCGTTGGGGACCGAGTAGGCAATGCCTGACATATGCTCCACCCCCCCGGTGAGTACGATGTCGGCCATGCCGGCCTGTATCATGGCCATGCCCGAAATTGTCGCCTCCATGGCCGAGGTGCATACCCGGTTGATGGTTACGGCGGTAACGGTGTCGGGTATGCCGGCCATTAACGCTGAAACCCTGGCCACGTTCAGGGCATCCGCTGGTTCAATACAGTTCCCGAAGCGTACGTCATCTATCATACCCGGTTCGATCCCGGCCCGTTTTATGGCCTCCTTCATGGCAACGCTGCCGAGAACGGCCGCGTTCGTGTCTCTCAGAGTCCCTCCAAAGGCCCCCACCGCTGTTCTGCACGCAGAAACTATGACCACATCTTTCATGATATCTCCTTATCTCTACAGGTTGATGGCTTCAGATGTTTTCGTGTAATTTATGAAGGGCGAAGTGTCAAGAGGTTTTTGCACGGGCCCTCCGTGCCTTTTTCTGGTAGGTCCTTACGGCCCTGTTATGCTCGCTGAGGGTCTTTGAAAAGTGGTGGCTGCCGTCGTTTTTGGAAACGAAGTAGAGGTAATCGGTGTCAGCCGGGAATAAAACCGCCCTGATGGACTCCTCGCCGGGATTTGCGATTGGACCGGCAGGAAGCCCCTTGACCACGTAGGTGTTATAGGGGCCGGCCTTTTGCAGGTCTTTCCGTGTCAGGTTCCCGTTGAAATCCACAATCCCGTATATGACCGTGGGGTCGCTCTCAAGGCGCATCCCCTTTTTTAACCTGTTTAAAAACACACTGGCAATAACGGGCCTCTCATCCCCCCTCCCCGTCTCCTTTTCAACGATGGATGCCAGGGTAACCACCTGCTGAAGGCTCATGCCGGTTTCCTCTATCCTCCCCTTCAGGGGCGCAATTACCTGAAAAAAGCGCCTGACCATCCTGTCGATGATTGAGATCGCAGTTTGTGCCCGTTCAAACCGGTAGGTATCCGGATAGAGGTAGCCCTCAAGGCTTGAACCGGGCAGGCCGTAACGCCTGACCACTTTTTCGTCCTGTGCAAGGGCCAAAAACCGGGACCTGTTGGCCAACCCCTTTTTCTCCAGAACATCCGCAATCTGCCTGATGGTGAATCCCTCGGGAATGGTCACTGGGTGGCCTATACTGACACCTCTCACAAGAACGTTCAGGATCTCCAGGGGGGACATCCTACTGTTCAGCCGGTACTCCCCCGCCTTTATCCTCCCGCCGTATCCCATGAACCTGGCTCCCATGAGAAAGAGGGGTCTGAACCTGATTAATCCGCTCTTCTCCAGGTTGGAGGTCACCACGGTCAGACTGGAGCCCTGGGACACCACAAAGGTTCTCTCCTGGCCGAGAGGGTTGCCTGGGCTCGAAAAATAATGGGCAAAGCAGGCAGAAAGGCCCAAGAAGACCAACAGGAGAAGGCCCAGGGCCAAAAAAAAGATCTTCCGTTTTCTGAAACCGTAAGCAGACATGTGATTTATTGAGCGGCCCCGGAGGGCCGTCCTACATCTTCTTCAGCAACTGGTTTGCGGCCGTGAGCATCGGGTCCCAGGTAGGGCTGAAGGGCGGCGCATAGGCCAGGTCGCACTGGCTGAAGGCCTCCACGGTCATCTTCTGGTGAAGGGCCACGGCAATGGCATCGATGCGGTGGGCCGCACCCTCCCTGCCCACGATCTGGGCGCCCAAAAGCCTGCCCGATCTCCTGTCTCCCACCACCTGAACATGGAGGGTTGAAGATCCGGGATGGGCGTGAGCCCTGGATCGGCTCTTTATGACGTTTTCAACCGGATCAAAGCCATACTTCTCGGCCTCGGCAAGGCTGAGACCGCTCCTGGCCACCTGCAGGTCAAACACCTTGAATACCGCTGTCCCCACGATCCCCTCAAGCTCCACATTCTTTCCAGTCACGTTATCTGCCACGGCCCACCCTGCCCTGTTAGCCCGAAGGGCCAGGGGTATCCAGACCCGGTCTCCGGTCACCACGTGAAAGGCGTCCGCGCAGTCGCCCGCCGCAAAGATATCATTGTCAGACGTACGAAGATCCTTTCCCACGGCAATGGATTGCCTGGGTCCCAGTTCCAGCCCGGCCTTTTCCGCCATTTCACTGTTGGGCCTTACTCCCACGGCCACCAGGACCATATCTCCCTCAAGGGTTATGTCCTTGCAGACTACCTTGAAGGTGTCCCTATCCTGCTCTATGCGCTCTATCTCATGGCCCGGATGAATTCTTACGCCACGGTCTTCGATCTCTTCCCTGACCACCCCGGCCAGGTCCCTGTGCATCCAGGGCAGGAGCGTGGGTCGGGGCTTTACCATCTCCACCTGAACGCCCCTGGACGCCATGGCCTCGCACATCTCCAGGGCAATATAGCCCATGCCGATGATAACCGCCCTTCGGACCCCCTTCCTCACCATGAAGTCCTTGATCCTCCGTCCGTCCTCCAGGCTCTTGAGGACCATGACGCCGGGCAGGTCAAAACCTGGCAGAGCAGGTTTCACAGGGGAGGCCCCCGTGGCAATAAGGAGCCTGTCGTAAGGGATCTCAAAGGAATCTCCGGAGCTGTTCGTACCCCTGACCATCCTGGGACCCCTGTCGATCTCTTCGACCAGATGTCCTGTCCTCAGATCGATTCCCTGCCTTTCCCTGAACACCCGGGCTTTGCGGACCACCAGGTCGTCCATTGGACGCGCGGCATCGGCAATGTTATAGGGCATGCCGCAGGCGCTGTACGACACATCCTTCGTTTTCTCCAGGACAGTCACCTCCAAATCGGGCGCGTTTCTCTTGGCCCTGCTTGCAGCACTCATCCCGGCGGCATCCCCTCCGATGATTACGAACCTCATTTTTTTCCTCCTTTGAATCGGATCGGTCATTATGTTGATCCAATATGTATAGAGTTTCAGATAATGATTTTGGCAAGGCCGGAGGGAGGAATCGGAGTAAGTCGTACCCATAGTACGTCGTCGACGATTCCGACCGATAACGCAGTCCAAAATCTTCATCTGGAAGTCTATAGAGCCGCTTTTTAACAGACGGCTATGGTTTTTGCAACCTTGCGGTTGCCCTAATCATCACCCATTCCAAGCCCTTGAAGCAGCCCTGGCAAGCGGATCATGAGCCTTGAACAGATGAACCGGGCCGTCTTTTCCGTCTCCTCCTCTGTCTCCGAGTGTTTTATGTCCATCATGTCCACGTACAGGCGGTCAACGGCGGGATAAACGTCCCTTGCCCTGTCGAAATATATTGCCTTGTAAATATTCTCTCCCATCAGGATAACCGAGAAGTCCGCCTCCGGGCACACATCCCTGGATACCTGAGAGGCGTTTTCAGGATATACAACCAGGGGCCTTTGATCTTCAATATAGAAGGATATATACTCCCCTTCAATCAGGGTCCACAGCATCTCCCACTGCCGCTGGCTGAGCCCGGGCCCTGTTTCTCCCTGGTCCACCAGCTCCCCTCTGAGAAAGGCCCTGGTTGCTGAAAGGATCTCATCTCTCAGTTTTTTAACCATTTCCTTGAAAAACTCCGTTGCCTTGAACCCGTATGGTGGGAAGCGGGGGCCGGATTTTTCGTACTGGAACTCTCTCATGATGGATGGAAGAAAGAGGATCTTTACGGCGTCGGGCCTGTAAGACCCGTCCATGGGTCTGCACGGGTACCTCTTATAGTTTGCTTCACCCATCTTCCTGGTAACGAAATCCCCTCCCCTGATCGCGCCCACCTCGTAAAGGGCCTTGATCAGAAACGGGGATTTCAGGTACCGGTATATCCTGGGTTCCCTCTTTATGATATCCCTGATCAGCTCAAGTTCATTGGGGCTCAGGCCCATGGCGTTGAGATCCTCAGAGGAAGGCTTCAGCCCGGGGTCGAGTAAAGGGCCGTTGACAAGGGCCTCCAGGTCGATTCTTTCATTGCGGTGGTTCTTCTGGAGTACGAGCAGTCTGATGGCTATGAATTCAGGGGCCGGATAGATACTGGCAACGCTGAAATCACCCTTGTACAGGCTGAGCCTTTCATCGTAATAGTAGAGGGTCCTGGTGAGGTCCAGGATATTGAAGTCAAGGACCATCAGTTGGAGCTGGTTCTTCCTGTGATCGGTCATGACCTCCACGATTTCATCAAAATTGAGATCTTCATCGACTCCCTTTATTTTCCACTCCGGCCTGGACTCCAGGCGGCCTTCCAACCCAAGAACCACGCGCAGCAGGTAGGCCAGTATCTCCCCTGCATACTCCTGTGCAGGAGTAAGTGTCCCAACATGGAGGGACACTGTCTGGTCCATCCCCTTCTGGTTTGTAGAGGGGTTCGGCAACGGGGGGCCATGCAGGACTTCAGCGGAGAAAAGCAGGGTCTCGGACGCGAGCAAGGCAATGCACCACAGGGCTATTGAGAAGAAAAGTCGTGTCGTTCTATTCAAAAGATCAAAACCCCTTTTTCCCGTGGGCCGTGAAGGCCGGGGCAGCCATATGGGAACAGGCGCAAATCTCCCCGCATGGGATCTGACCATGGTCCCGGGACGGCCCGTAACCGGGTCGATTTCTCCTTGCCTTTATTGCTGAATCTTGTATCATGATCCTCAAGGGATAGCAAGCGATGGGCCATGTCCCGTAAACCTGATTCAGTCCGGGAGGATCCAGATGGAACAAGCTGAAGTAAAATTCGGAGAGTGGATCGAAGGGGGCTTCAACCTCTACAAGGAAAACTTCGGTATACTGGTACTTGCCTCGCTCATTGCTCTGGTAATCAGCGCCGTAACCGTGGGGGTCCTTGCCGGCCCCATGTTTGCGGGGATGGTCTTAATCACCCTGGGACTTTTAGACGGGAAGGAACCAAGGCCCGAGGTGGGGACCCTGTTCAGGGGTTTTGACTACTTCCTCAACTCCTTTCTCTTTGTGGTCATATGGGGAATAGCCATCTTTCTGGCCACGGTTATTATCGGTCTTGTGCCCTGCATGGGACAATTGGCCTCCATCTTTGTGGCCCTGGTGGCCCATGCCCTGCTCATGTTCGGCCTTTTCCTGATAGTTGACAGGAACAGGGAGTTCTGGCCCGCCTCCCTTGACAGCTTCAACAGGGTCAAGCCCAATATCTGGCCTTTTTTAGGCTTTTCAGTTGTTGCCAACCTTATCGGCAGTGCTGGCGTCATTGCCTGCGGCATAGGCGCGGTTTTTACCCTCCCCATTCAGGCCTGCATCCTGACCGTGGCCTACCGGGACCTGTTTCCCGCAGACCAGACCGGGATCCTGACCGAGGGGCAGAGAGATGTGACAGAGAAGATGGATAACAGGGGAGATGAGCCCTGAACAGGGCCGCCAAATGGGTGTTATTGAAAAAGGGCGAATTAGCGGGAGATTTTCCGGCCCGCCTTCTATTTCTTGGACACGCCCCTGTTCTTACTGGGACGTGGTTGTGGCCCATCTGCCCCTGGCCCTTATCACCGGAACGGCCCTGCTCCTGCCGTACCTGATTTCCAACGACACCCTCCCCCTCATGAAGTGCACCTTTCTCAGTGTGACAGGCTATCCATGTCCCTTCTGCGGTTTTACCCGCTCGTTCTGGACCATGGCCCGAGGGGACTGGGGCCTGGCCTTTTATAACGCCCCCCTGTCATCTGTCGTGTACGGGGCCACGGTGCTTCTATTCCTTTGGAACGTGATAGCCCTCGTGGCAGGGGTAAGGCTCATAAGCGGCCTTTCTCTCCTGATGAGATCCCGCCATGCCGGCTGGCTCGTGGCAGCCATGGTTCTTCTGAACTGGATCTACAGACTCTCCTTGGGTCTGAAATAGCCAATCTGCGGTTTCGGCCATAACCTGTCCGGGCCATGGGCCTTCACATCATAAGCCCTGAATCCCGACCCGTCCGCCTCGGGCTGTTACCGTGGGGTCCGGGGTAGACCACGGACCCTGTTCTGACAAAAATTGTCATGCTCGGTCCAAATTACGTCATTCCACAGATGGAACGAGGATTTCACCACAGGATAACCCGTTCCATACCACAGGCGGTACATTGGTAATACCTGGATATAAAAGGATAAACAGGGGTTAGGCCGGCCGTTATGATTTTACGGCATACTTATTGCAATGCATCCAGATAATCAGGACATATACAGGCGGCCTGAGCCGGTTGGAGGGGTATGGCCTCAGATCAACCGAGGGAGTGTGACCTTGGGTGTGGCCGGCGACGATAAAGGCCACACCTGACCTCCTATCACCACAGGGATGAGAAGACCTACACCCTTACGGGCCCGGGAGGTGTCTTGAGGAGCAATTAGGTATAAACCGGCTCACAGCAGCAGTTGAACATACATGAGTTGCCAAACTTTAATGAAAGGAGGTGTTCACTTTACAGGAAAAGGATACGAGGATATTTTCACATTAAAAACATAAATATAGGCAAGAAAGGAGGAGCATCATGTTAACAAAACTGAACAGAAAAAGGGACCAGAAGGGTTTCACCCTGATCGAGCTGATGATCGTTATCGCCATCATCGGTATCCTGGCCGCCATAGCCATACCTCAGTTCAGCGCGTACAGGACGAGGGCGTACAACGCCGCGGCCCAGTCAGACCTGAGGAACGCGGCCACGGCACAGGAGGCCTATTTCGTAGACGCTCAGACCTATACGACGACGACAGGTTCGGGAGGGCTTGATCTGACAACATCTGAGGGCGTTACGGTCACCGTAGGTTCGGCCGACGCCGACGGCTATACTATGACTGCCGCGCATTCATCTGGAGAGAAGACCTATACGCTCACAGGACCGGGAGGACACATCACCGACTAACAGGTTCATGGCGTATCATCAAGGCGGACAGGCCCGCTGGCCTGCCCGCCTTTTTTCAGCCCACATATGCCCGACAGGTCCCCGTATTCACGGGACCTCTCGGCGCAGGCTTGCGCAACGAGGCCCAGGGCCTTTTTTCTCCAGGGGCCCAGGGCGTCGCGGGTTCCTGGTCCCCGTTTCAGGGTGTTGATGAACCGGCCCAGTTTTACGGGGTTTCCCCTGAAGGCGGCAAAGAACCGGTCCATGGTATCTTCAGCCCGTTGACCCATCCCCCCTTCGGAGTAAAGGATCGCAAGGTTCAGGAGGGCAAAGGGATCTTCATTGTCACGTGCCAGGGCCTTTTTGAAGTGTATGAAGGCCTTCTGCCTTTCTCCCAGGAGGTAAAAGGCAAGGCCCAGGTGCCGCATAACCCCGGGGTTCCCGGGGTCTTTTGAGACGGCTATCGTGAAGGCGGTGATCGCCTTTCTGGTCTGGCCGGTGAGCAGGTACAGGAACCCGAGGTTCCCATGGGCGGAGGCATGTTCCGGGTCGCTCTCAAGGACTCTTTCAAACTCCGATCGGGCCTCCGGATACTTCCCCCTACTCATGAAGATTATACCCCTTTGCACACGGGTCGGCGGGAACGCAGGCTGGTGTTTCAGGGCCTGGTCGTAGTAAAAAAGCGCCTTATCGTCCCTCCCCAGCTTCTCGTGGATGGCCCCCAGGTTGAAGTAGGTCCAGTTGCGGAACCTGAGGTTGTTGGGGTTCTGCCGGCTCAGGGCGGCTAAGTACTCTGAAACGGCCTTTTCAGGCATACCCCTGTTACCGTAATAGACACCCAGGTTATGGCGGGGCCTTGCCAGTTGAGGATACTTTTCAGCGCAGTCCAGCCAGAGGGTTTCATCAGAATACCAGACGCCGTTCCTCAGGAAGGTGGCGTTCCCCCATCCGACAATGAGAAGGACCATGAACCCGGTAATAAGCCACCGGAGAGGCCTCCTTTCGGCAAAATAGGAGATGCCCGCTGAAAAGAGTATGGCAATGGGGACGAAAAAGAGCATGGAAGGGAGATAGTTTCGATGCTCGAAGATCAGCTCAAGGGGGAAAACAGAGGCCTCAACAAGATGGTTCATAAAGAAAAAGATGATACAGAAGGATATGAGAGGCCTTTTTTTTGCCACAGCCACGGCCAGAGAGAGGATAAGACCGAGGGTCAGGATGGAAATAAGGGTTGATACCGGGGTGAAAAGACCTGTAGAAAGGGTAATGCCATGCTCCAGGCAGAGCCGGTCCGGCATGGGGTACAGGAGAAGAGATATATAGAAGAGGATGATACGGGGCCCTGTCAGCAACCTTTGCCACAGGGTAAACCCCTTGTTCCAGTAACCAGCAGCTATCCACTGGGGATCGAGTATGGAAGGCCCCTCAAGCACAAGGGCAAAACCTAAGCATACCACAACGGCCATCAGAAAAAACAGAGAGTACCTCTTGAGGCTTCTCTTTGTTACCCCCTGAATCAGGAACAGGTCGTAAAGGAGTATGACCATGGGAAGCATAAGGGCGGTTTCCTTTGACCCCAATGCCAGCAGGCCGCTGCCGCCGCACGCAAGGTAATGGATGAGTTTCTTCGGGTTTCCGGATGAGATCCTGCCTTTCAGGTAAAAGTAGATGGCCATGATGGAGAACATCCCGGCCATGGAGGTCATCCGTTGAACAATATAGGTAACGGACTGGGTCTGAACAGGGTTAACCGCCCACAGGGTGGCGGAGAGAAGTGCTATGAAGTAGGAATTTGATCCATATCTCCCTTTCAAAAGGGGAAGATTCAGGGTATGATAGACAAAGAGATAGAGGAATATGGATGACAGGATATGGATTAGGATGTTGACCCAATGATACCCCGCCACCTCGGTTCCTCCAAGGTAGTAGTTTAGTGCGAAACTGAGGCAGGCCACTGGCCTGTACAGCTTTCCGGTGCCGCTCCAGTGGGCCGTAAAGGTCTTTTTGATTTCCGTAAGACCGAGCCCCGACAGGTGAAGGGGTCTGTTCTTCAGGATGTTGTTTACATCGTCAAAATGCCACGAGGCGTGAAAGGTATTGGAGTATACTATCAGTATCAGGGTAAGGAGAACGACGCAGGCGAAGATATTTTTTCTGCATACTGACAAAGACGTCTCGGGGAGCATTTCAGATATCCTTTTTTCCGGCGCGGCCGGCACGCCCGGGTTATTGGTTCAGACGTAACTCTTAAAAAGTGCGACCTGTGCGGTTGCCCTTAGTCCGTGGGGGCCTCTTTTCCAAAGGCCGCAACAAAATATTCCATCACGACATGGAACGCCCCCTTAGTTCGGATTAGAGCCTCGGAGCAGGCAGAGACCTGTAAAGGCTCCAACCGAGACTCTCTCCTGGGGCTTTCCCGTAGCTTATTTCAAGCGCATGCTGCCGTCCCTGTGCAATGAGATAGGGGTTTGCGGCCTCTGGAAAAGAGGCCCCCGCGGACGGACTCCCGCCACGGGCGGGATGGATCCCCTATCCACAATGGCTGAAGCCTAACCGCACAGGTCGAAAAAGTGTAGACACAGGAGCTTTTCCCGGAATAAATGAGAAGATACGTTCAGCCAGGCCTTCATCTGTGTTTGTAAGGTATTGAGTCTGTGCGGTCAAGGATGATAACACCGCAAGTCTGCGCAAGTTCAAATGGACATCGATCTGCAGCGAAGAATTGACAGGACCGCGGGGACAGTTCTCTGCGGGATACTCTCCCTGTTTCCCAGGAAAGACAGAGGGCGCGGCCTCAAGTCAGACCCGAAAGGAATCCTGGTAATCCTCCTCTCCGAGATGGGAAGCCTGGTGCTTGCACGTCCCATGTTCACCTTTCTCAGGGAAAAGTACCAGGAGGCCCCCATCTACGCAATGGTGTTCAAGCGAAACGCGGAATGCCTGGAAGTCCTTGACCTCATCCCCCCTGAAAATATCTTCACGGTTGACGGCGATTCGTTTTCAGGGCTTATCCGGGACAGCATCAGGGCGCTCAGAGGGATCCGTATAAAAGAGATCGATACGGTCATTGACTGTGAACTTTTTTCCAGGATAAGCAGTATATACTCCTTTCTCAGCGGGGCTGAGATACGCGTGGGGTTCCATCCCCATACCCAGGAAGGGCTTTACAGGGGGCACTTCATTAACCGGCCGGTCCTGTACAACCCCTATCACCATATATCCCGGCAGTACCTGAATCTCGCGAAGGCCATCGAGTTGGACCATATGCCGCTCGTGAAACGAAAAATGGACGACCATATTCCCCCCCCTCCGGCCCTGGACAGGGGGAGCGTTGAGGAAATGGAGAAGAGGCTGATGGGAGATTTTCCCCAACTGGAAGGGAAAAAGCTCGTTCTCATATATCCGGGAGGAGGACTGCTCCCAATACGGGCGTGGCCCCTGGGGCATTTCTGCGCGGCGGCGCAGGACCTCATAGAGAAAGGCTACGCCGCAGGAATCATCGGCATGAAACAGGATGCTGGACTTGCGGAGGCAATCCTTGCCGCTTGCCGGAGCGAATTGGCCATCGACCTTACCGGATATACCAGAAAGCTCCACGAACTCATCACCCTGTTCCACCTTGCCGCACTCCTCATAACAAACGACGGGGGCCCAGGGCATTTTGCCTCTTTAACTCCCATACCCGCCATTGTTCTTTTTGGCCCGGAAACCCCTGCCCTCTACGGCCCTCTTGACGATAAATCGGTCGCCCTCCATCACCCTCTCTCATGCTCGCCCTGCCTCACCGCGTACAACCACAGAAACTCCCCATGTGACGGAAATAATCTCTGTCTCAAGTCCCTAAGCGTGGAAAAGGTGCTTGACAGGGCCTACGCCCTGCTGAAGGGCGGGCCGGTCCCGGGTGATGAACATGGGCAGCCCGCCGGAAAGGTATGACCTGCAGGGGAAAACAGGGGCAGGCCGTTAGCCGGCCTTTTTTGAAGCCTCACTTGAAGGGGATAATCAGGCACAGGTTCGTCAGGTTCGGGACCGTTGGACTATCGGGAACAGTGGTTAACCTGGTGGTGCTCTACGTAAATCAGAACTACGTACTGACGGGTATTTTTCCCGCTGAAAGGCGTCTTCAGTTTTCCCTAAGCATAGCCATTTTTATCGCAACCCTGAACAACTATCTCTGGAACCGCTGGTGGACCTGGGGTGACCGGAAAAGAGCGGCAGGCTCGGGATTTTTCATCCAGATGGCCCAGTACTACCTGGCCTGCGGAATTGCCATCTTTCTGCAGTACCTGATTACAATACTCCTTGCACGCCTTGTCCACTATCTGCTTGCAAACGTCATATCCATCGTGCTGGCGGCCGTATTCGTGTATATCTTGAACGATTTCTGGACATTCGCGTCAAGGCCTCGTCGCACATGATGGGGATCAGGATGAGGAGCCAGATCCTCCCGGCAGGTCCCGGTTCACCTTGCACGCCATGGGTTTCCCTGCTCTGATGGTGGCAAAACAGGTCATGCACTCCTCACAGGGGACAACCTCATGATTTTTTCCCCCAAGGATCTTTCCTGCGCAGTCGGGATCGGCTATCATCTGACGGCCTATGGCGATCATATCCACCTGCGAATTCTCAATGGATCGGGCCGCCACTGGGCCCTGGCCGAGCTTGCCGACCGCAATCACCGGGATGCCCGCGGCCTCCCTTATTCCCGCTGCCAGGGGGACGCCTGCGCCGGCAGGCTCATCCTCTGAAAAGGCAGACTGGGGGGCCAGGAACCGCTTGCCGTCCACTTCCCTCCAGGAGGCCATGGGCACCAGAGATACATCCAGAGCATCCACACCCTCCCCTGCCAGAATCCGGCTTACCCCGAGGGCATCTTCAACGCTCTGCCCCCCTTCAACCCTCTCCACGGCGTTAATGCGAAACAGGATGGGATAGCCCTTACCAACCCTTTCCCTCACAGCCCTGACCACCTCAACGGCAAAGGTGGCACGACCTTCGGCCTCACCCCCGTAGCGGTCATCCCTCTTGTTTGTGAGGGGAGAGAGGAACTGACTGATGAGATAGAAGTGGGCCCCGTGTATCTCCATCCCGTCAAAGCCTGCGTCAGCGGCCCGGGCCGCAGCCACTGCGAATTCCGAAACCATTGCACTGATCTGGGCAAGGCTCATGGTGATGGGGGTTATATCGGGCCCGAAGGCAAAGCCTGAGGGTGATGCCCCTTGCATTTCACCGCCTGCAGGCAAACAACGGGCCCCGGCATGGCTGATCTGCACAACGGACGCTGCACCGGCCCCTCTGATGGAGGCTGCCAGACGAGACATGCCCTCAATCTGCCCATCCTCCCACAGACCCAGGCTTCCCGGCACAATCCTGCCATCCGGGCGCACGGCTGTTGCCTCCACTATTACCAGGCCCACGTGCCTTGCCCGTTCCCTGTAGAACCGCAGTATAGCCTCTGTAACCTCCCCTTCAGGGCCGCCGTAGTTGGTGGTCAGAGGCGGTAGGACGATCCTGTTTCGAAGCCGCATACCGTTGATCGTAAGACTATCTCCCAGTGTAGCCATAAAGTCTCCCCTCCCCCTAATCCCTACTAACCCGAAGTTCCTGATTGAGAATGATATAAGTCATTGTAATGAATAAACATTGGTAAGATCTAAATTGTCTGTACTGGGTACATCATAATCTTACACGCAGAAGTTTGATGCCCTATGCTGCACCGGTGTGGGTAGAGTGATCTTGTCAAAGGCTGGGGCAGCAGGGAAATGCGGTTGTACACGGCTTTTGCAAATGGTGGCCAGGTCCTTGAGCAAGGTCCAGAAACTGTGTACCGAGAGATTGTCTTTGGTACGTTTCCGCCGGGCCTTGGCCTTTGCGGAATCTGATCTTTGCGCGGGAGCAACCACAGATTTGCGGCTCGCCTGCGCTCCTTGAGG
>Ga0136651_10000301_pt1 | contig 26610 bp, 25 predicted proteins | sample Mar14236cmmetaG_FD_94867 | JGI IMG/M metagenome (GOLD analysis project Ga0136651, IMG submission 94867) | Marine hydrothermal vent microbial communities from Guaymas Basin, Gulf of California to study Microbial Dark Matter (Phase II) - Marker... ... | reverse complement strand
TCACTACAATTATGAACGTCCTCATAGAGGATACAGAAACATGGGAAAAAGACCCTTTGAAACCGTTAAAAATTTTATCAAAACAAAAAATAAAAATGTTAGACATCAAGGTTAGTCTTACAAGTGGGATTGCAAATCATTATCTTTTACCATATAACCGCAAAATTTGGGACACTGAGCCCAGTGAAATGACGTGCGAATGGATGAGATATCTACCAACTGCCGATGTTAAACAAATTATAAGAAATGCGTACCAACCCAATAACGAGCGATTTGGATATAATATTGAATTTTTCTATCCAATAAAAAAAGGAATCCAAAATCTTACTGATGTATTTGCTAAAAGGTTATCAAATATTCATTTGAATGAAGAAGTTGTAAATATTGATACGAATAGTCGAATCGTTTATTTTGCAAGTGGACATCAAGTTTATTATAAAACCCTAATCTCAACATTGCCACTTTTAGACCTGATTCGGATGACAAGTCTCACGAATTTGAAAAAAGCTGCTGAAACTTTGATCTATACTTCGGTTTATATGGTCAATATTGTTATTAAGGGACAGGTTCCAGAAGGTGTTCATTGGATGTACTTTCCTGATCCAGATCTCGAATTTTACAGAATGAGCTTCCCCAAGAGCTATTTCGATAAAAGCACACCAGACGACGAACAAATTCTTGCAGTTGAAGTAGGAAGCCGAAATCACAAATTAAACTTTGATGAAATAAAAGAAAAAGTAATTAATCAAGTTTCTAAAATGGATGTTTTTAAAATAGATAAAATCGTATTCACCTATTGTATTAAAATTCCTGTAGCATATTGTATTTATGACAAAAATAGAACGCGAACAGTCAAGGGAATAAGAGCAGAATTGGATATGATGGGAATTAAAAGTATCGGGCGTTATGGTCAGTGGGAGTATTCAACAATGGAAGACGCAATTCTATACGGCCGAAATTTAGCACTAAAAATGAAGGGATTGAAATGAGAGGTTCTATTTCAATAGTCATTCCTATTTTCAATGAAGAGGAAATTCTAGAAGAACGCATTGATTTTCTTATTAAAGAATTAAGAAAAGACTTTCAGAATATAGAAGTAATTTTATCTGAAAATGGCAGCACAGATAATACAAAGGAAATAGCGCGAAAAATAGCTTCAAATTGTGATGAAGTTTCTGCTCTTACGGATGATGAAATTGCTGATTATGGGCAGGCTTTGATTGATGGAGTTAATGCAAGCCGATACGATGAAATTGCTATTCTAGAACTCGATTATCTTGATATTGATTTCTTAAAACGAGGCTATGAGTTACTCTCTATATATGATCTTATTATCGGATCAAAGAAAATCAGTCCAAGTATAGATCAAAGAGGATGGAAAAGAAAGTTATTTACAGGTCTTTATAACTTTCTACTCAAGCAGGCATTTCATCTCAAATTTACAGAAACGCATGGTTTAAAAATGTTAAAGAAATCACGATTGAATTCAATTATTAATTCCTGCGTCACAAGACATTCGGTACTTCCATCAGAATTAGTTATCCGAGCCAGCCGTGATTGCAGTTTAAAAGTTTGCGAAATTTCCTTAAGTTTGCCATTAATTGAAATACGGGAAACTAGAATTAATGCTATAAAAAGACTTAAAAAAACAATAGAAGATTTATATTTGCTTAAAAAAGTATTGTCAAATGAATAATAAAATTAATATTATTTCTTCATTAAAACAAAAAAAATATTTGGAATATATTACTACAAATACTAGAATTATCTTTTTGTTAATTATTATTGGTATATTTATAAGAATTATTCCATATTTTTTTCTATCAGAAAGAACAAATTATGGATATGTATTTTATTCTTTAATTGATTCAATTTCTGCTAACTTTACATTTGAAATTAATGCTAATCCCGATTTTTATTTTGCACCATTGTTTTTCTATATTTATGGTTTATTTAATACAATAATTAAAATAAATTATTTCACATATACGATAATTCAAGCTCTTCTAAGTGGAATATTCGGATTTGTTATTTACCATAATATTAATGAAATTGTCGGGAAAAGAGTTGCATTTTTTTCACTAATTATGTACCTATTTTATCCGTATTATTTTATTTCTTCATCTCATATTATAGATACACTCATATTTATGATTTTTTTCTACTTATTTATTTTTAATTTAATTAAATATTATAAGTTTGATTATAAATTAAAATATTTGGTTTTTACTTCATTATTTTTAGGAATAACTATGCTTGTTAGAGCAACGGTATTATTTTTAGTAATGGCAATTCCAATATTTTTAATTTTTAATTCTAAAATAAACATAAAGAAGAGAATTATACATATTTCAACTTTTTGTCTTGTATTTTTAATTATTTTATTGCCGTGGATATTCAGGAATTACAAACTCACTGGCGATATATTCTTAAGTCCTAGAGGAGGGGAAGCTCTTTATTATGGTAATAATATTAACGCATATAAATGTCTAAAAAATAATATATCACTTGATAAATTAGATCCATGGAAGAACAATTCATTATCTCTTTCAGTGCCAGATAGTATTGTTGCTGGAAGATGTGAATTATCATATAACCAAATGAAAAAATACTACTCATGGCAAAAGACTGAGGTAATAGAATTTATAAAAAATAATCCTGTTTAAGAATTAAAATTAATATATATTAAATTTATTAAATTTTGGTCTCCCTCTTATAATCCATCACCAACAAGATATCGAGTTATTATGCATTTTATTTCATATACACCTTTACTATTAATTAATTTACTTTTACTTTTTATGATGTTATTTAAGAAAAATTTATTTTTAGCAATTAGACATCGAAAAATCATAATTATATGTTTTGTATTACTTGCTTTAATGACAATACCTCATCTAATTACTTTTGGATATACCAGAATTAGAATACCATATGATATTTTGTTAATGATAAATTCTTCCATTTTCATAAATTTTATTTACGAAAGATATAAAATAAGAAGGGATAAAAGTCTTTTAGAATTTTAACATACTCATAAAGGTTTATGATAAATAAAAAATATTTAATAAAGGGATGATAAATATGAAAACAATAATTTTAGCTGGTGGATACGGAACACGACTCGGTAATATAACCGAAGCTATTCCAAAGCCCATGGTAAAAATATGCAATAAGCCGATTATTTGGCACATTATGAAAATATATTCACATTATGGCTATAAAGATTTCATAATTAGTCTTGGTTATAAAGCGGAAGTAATCAAGGAATATTTCTATAATTATAATATTTATAATAACGATTTTAGTATAAATCTTGGTACAAAAAATATCACTCAATTAAATAGTCATGAGGAGCTAGATTGGAATGTAACTTTGGTTGATACTGGAATAGATACTCTTAAGGGAGCAAGAATAAAAAGAGTAGAAAAATATTTGGATGATGTAAATATGGTAACTTACGGAGATGGGGTGGCAGATATTAATATAAATACTCTTATAAAATTTCATAAATCCCATAATAAAATTCTCACAATATCTGGAGTACATCCACCTGCACGTTTTGGAGAAGTTGTCGAAAAAAATAATCGTGTAATTTCATTTGAAGAAAAGCCGGAATCTTCAAAAGGATCAATAAATGGTGGTTTTATGGTTTTTAACAGAGAATTGATGGATTATTTAACAACAGAGGAGAAATGCGATTTTGAAAAAGGACCTCTTGAAGAATTAGCTAGAAAATCAGAAATTATGCTATATAAACATAAAGGTAAATGGGCATGTATGGATCACGAAAGAGATGTTGTTTATTTAAATAAATTATGGAATGAAAACAAAGCATTTTGGAAGGTTTGGTAATATGAAGGAAAAATTTGGAGATATATTCAAAAATAAAACAGTCTTAATTACAGGTCATACCGGATTCAAGGGTTCATGGCTATCTGTCTGGTTAAAGGAATTAGGCGCGAATGTTGTAGGATATGCTTTAGAACCATACACAGAAAGAGATAATTTTGTTGTAACAGGATTAGAAAATAAAATTACTCATATTGTTGGGGATGTAAGAGATTACGAAAAGTTAAAAAAAGTATTTACTAAATATCAGCCTGAATTTGTCTTTCATCTTGCAGCCCAGCCAATTGTTAGAGAATCTTATCTCAATCCTAAAGAGACATATGATATTAACATTGGTGGAACAGTAAATGTTTTTGAATGCTTTCGATTAACCAATTCTGTTAAAGTTATAATAAACATAACCAGCGATAAATGCTATGAAAATAAGGAATGGATTTGGGGCTACCGTGAAAATGATCCAATGGGTGGTTATGATCCTTATAGTTCCAGTAAAGGATGTTCTGAACTTATCACAGCAGCTTATAGGAAATCTTATTTTAGTCCAGAAAACTATAAAGAGCAGGATAAGAGTATTTCTTCCGTGAGAGCAGGTAATGTAATTGGAGGTGGAGACTGGCAAAAGGATAGGTTAATACCAGATTGTATTAGAGCATTAGAAAATAATAAACCTATTGAAATAAGAAATCCTTCAGCAACCAGACCATGGCAGCATGTGCTGGAACCTTTAAGTGGGTATTTACTTTTAGCGTCAAAAATGTACTCGGAGCCAGCAAAATTTTCAGGAGCATGGAATTTTGGTCCTGATTATTCATCAATAATTACCGTAGAAAAATTAGTAAACAAAGTTATCGAATACTGGGGACAGGGAACAATAAAACTTGCAAAAAACTCATCTAATAAACCTCACGAAACAAATTTATTATCTCTTGATGTCAGTAAGGCACGAAATTATTTAGAATGGCTGCCGATACTATCTATTGATGAAGCAATTAAGCTGACAACCGATTGGTATAAAAATTCAAATGTAAATTATAATTATAATGTTTCTCAGATAGAATATTATATGGGAAAATGAAATTAAAAGATAAAATATTCTTAGTAACCGGTGGAACAGGTTTTATTGGTTCCTATGTTGTAAATTTATTATTAGAAAAAGGTTATAATGTAAATTGTTTGACCCTCAATAATGAATTTGATTGGAGATTAGATTATAAGAATTGCAAAATTGATTATATAAACCTACTTGATCAAGAAAAGATAAATAGATATATAAAAGAATTGAAACCCGATATAATTTTTCATCTCTCTGCTTTTGTAAATGCTGAAAGGGATTATTACTATATAAATGATATGATAGATATTAATCTGAAGGGTACAATGAATCTATTATACTCTTTAAAAGATATTGATTACAGCTTATTCATCAATACGGGAACTTGTGAGGAATATGGAGATAATCCAGTTCCATTTTCTGAAAGTCAGAGAGAGAATCCGGTTTCGCCCTATTCGGCTTCAAAGGTTGCAGCAACATATTTTTGTCAAATGATAAAGAAAATCTATAATAAACCGATCATAACGGTCAGACCATTTTTAACTTATGGCGGAAAGCAAATTTCAAGAATGCTGATTCCCTGGTTAATTTATGCGGGTATTGAAAGCAAAGAAATAGAGTTGACGGAGGGCGAACAGACCAGAGATTTTATCTACGTTAAAGATGTAGCTCAAGCTTATTTGTCATTAGCAGAAAACCGAGATAATGTTATTAAAGAAGATATATTTAATATAGGAACGGGGAAGGAGATTAAAATTAAGAATGTTGTAGAAATTTTGAAAAATAAACTTAATACGAATAAATACATTTTAGGTGCTTTAAAATATAGAGAAGGTGAAACTGATCGCTTTTTTTCGTCAATTCAAAAGTTAAAAAAATACACAAACTGGAAACCGAAATATACAATTAATGATGGTTTAAAAAAAACTATTGAATGGTTCCAACAAAACAAAATAATAATAGAAAAATATAAAAATGTATGGGAGTAATTTTATGAGTAAAATAAACGATATTAGAAATAAAATTAATAGACTTGTAAAAGAATATTATAAAATTAAATTTCAAAAAGATGAATTTATTCCCAATAAAACAAAAATAAATTATTCAGGTCGTGTTTTTGATGAAAAAGAATTAATCAATTTAGTTAACTCATCTCTTGATTTTTGGCTTACTGCTGGAAGATTTTCTGAAGAATTTGCAATTAAATTGTCAGATTATTTTGATGTATCGGATGTAATTTTAACAAATTCCGGATCTTCTGCGAATTTATTATCCATTAGTGCATTGACTTCGCAAAAATTGGGCAAAAAAAGATTAATTCCTGGTGATGAAGTTATAACAGTTGCTACTGGTTTTCCTGCTACCATTGCTCCAATTGTTCAAAATAATCTTGTTCCTGTTTTTGTTGATATGGAGTTAGGAACTTATAATGCTATTCCAGAGAGAATAAAAAAAGCGGTATCTCCAAAAACAAAGGCAATTTTTTTAGCACATACTCTTGGCAATCCTTTTGATCTTAATGCTGTTATCGAGATTGTAGAAGAAAATGATTTATGGCTGATAGAAGACAATTGTGATGCTTTAGGGAGTAAATATAATGGACAACTAACAGGTACTTTTGGACATCTTTCTACCTTATCATTTTATCCGGCACATCATATTACAACCGGCGAAGGTGGTTGTGTGTTAACAGATGATGAAAAACTTGCAAGAATAGTTCGCTCCTTTAGAGATTGGGGGCGGGATTGTTACTGTGAAAGTGGTGAAAGTAATACCTGTGGTAAGAGATTCAGTCAAAAGTTTGGCAAATTACCCTATGGATATGACCATAAATATGTATATTCTGAAATTGGATATAATATGAAAATGACGGAGATGCAGGCAGCTATTGGTTGTGCTCAAATGGATAAACTGGAAAGTTTTATTGAGAAAAGAAAAGAAAATTTTGAAAGGATTTACAAAGGATTAAAGCCGTTTGAAGATTATTTAATTTTACATAAATCGGCTGAAAATAGTGATCCCTCCTGGTTTGTCTTTGTCATATCAGTTAAAGAAAATGAGAAATTTAACAGAAATGATATAACTTCATTTTTGGAATATAATATGATTGAAACAAGAAATTTATTCTCTGGTAATTTATTAAGACATCCAGCTTTTATGAATATTAAACATAGAGTTGTTGGTGATTTGAAAAATACAGATTATATAATGAATAATACATTTTTTATAGGTGTTTATCCAGGAATGACTAATGAAAAAATAGATTATATGATTAAAAAGTTTAATGAATTTTTTAAGAAACTATAATGGCAATAGTAAGAAAAATTCCTGCAAAAGTTCTAAAAGTTATAAAGCACACAAAAAATGTTTGTTCCTATGTTTTTGATCCACAAAAAATAGTTCCTCATTTTAAACCGGGACAATTTCTTCATTTAGCCATTGATCCATATGATCCAAGTCAGCAATGGCCAGAATCAAGAGTGTTTTCAATTGCAAATTCGCCAACAAGAAGGGAGAAGATAAAAATTACATTTTCAGTAAAAGGAAAATTTACAAAACGGATGTATGATGAGATAAAAGAAAATGATATTATCTGGCTTAAACTACCTTATGGATCTTTTACTTTTCATTATAATGATAAAAATATTGTACTTATTGCAGGGGGAACTGGAATTACTCCGTTTTTATCTTTCCTGGAATTAATGATTGATAAAAAACGGGATTCAAATATCAAATTGTATTATGGTATACGTTCTGAGGAGTTGATTTTATTCGATGAATTAATTTCTGAATGTGAAGACAATATTAAGAGTTTTAATAAGAATTTATTTATTGAGAATTATTCTTTAAATATTACTGGTTTTCGAAAGGGCAGATTGAATATAGAAAAGATTTTTGATGAAGTCAATAATAAGGAGAATTCTAATTTTTATTTATCGGGTCCACTTGAAATGGTGAAAACATTTAAGTCATACTTAATAAATAAAAAAATAGATATCCAAAAAATACATATTGATGAGTGGGAATAGAATGCAAAAAAAAGTATCAATTGTAATTCCATCATACAATGAAGAACAAACCATTATGACTGTTTATGAAACTCTTACAGACATAATGCAAAAGACAGGTTATAGTTATGAACTGATTTATGTAGATAATTCTAGCTATGATAACTCATATCAGATTTTTCGTGATTTAGTGAAGAGGGACAAAAGAGTAAAAGTAATCAGATACTCTAGAAATTTTGGATATCAGATGGCTTTGAAAGGTGGAATTGATAATAGTGATGGAGATTGCGTTATTTGTATAGACGGTGATTTACAAGACCCACCTGAATTAATAATAGAATTCCTACAGAAATGGAAGGAAGGATATAAAGTCGTTTATGCTATTCGGAAAAATAGAGAAGGTAACAAAATAAGAAATCTTTTTTACAAATTGTTTTATCGTATAATAAATAAATTATCAGATATAAAACTTCCTATCGATTCAGGTGAATTTGGATTAATGGATAGAAGAGTGGTTGAGATTATAAAAAGTATGCCAGAAATAAATGTATACTTAAGAGGACTTCGAGCCTGGTGTGGGTTTAAGCAGATAGGTATTGAATATATTAGGCGGGATCGTAAAAGAGGAAAATCAAAATTCAATTTCTCACGCAATTTAAAATTAGCATTTGATGGAATAACTGGTTTCTCGAATAAACCCTTAGAACTAATCTTTTATACTGGAATAATATGTACTTTTGTATCGTTGGTTTTAATTTTATATGCCATTATTTCTAAAATATTTCTTTTTAAGTCAGCTATATCTGGGTGGGCTTCATTATTGGTAGTCATTGTTTTTTTTGGTGGCGTACAGTTATTTTCCATTGGTATTTTAGGTGAATATTTGGGTCGATTATTTGAAGAGATGAAGAAGAGGCCAAAGTATATAATAAGTGAAATATTAAAACATAATGATAAAAATTGATAAAAGAGAATTTTATAGATTTTCAAGATTTATAATTGTTGGTATTAGCAATACAATAATAACACTATCGATAATATTTCTCCTGTTAAAATTTTCAAATCTTGATTATAGAATATCAAACATAATTGGTTACAGTGTTGGGATTACTAACAGTTTTATATGGAATAAGATGTGGACTTTTCAATCTAATAACAAGGTCTATAGGGAAATGTTTCCATTTGTTTTGATGGCTTTAATTAGCTATGGTTTTAACTTAGGTGTTGTAATATTTACAACAGAAGTCTTATCGCTAAACCAATATTTCTGCCAGATTTTAGGAATGATTCTCTATACAGTAACAAATTATATTGGTAATAAATATTGGGTTTTTAGTAAGGTACAGTTATGAAAAAAAACAAAATAGTATTTTTAATATTATTTATTAGTTTAATCATTCGTTTCGCATTGTTTTTCACAAAATGGGATGATTTACGACATGGCACAGCATTACGTTATGCTTCAACCGCTATTGGTTTTTATAATGGTAAAGGACTGTCAACAAATTCAACGGAAATAGAAAAAATTAGTTTTTTTAAAAATAATTTTAGCGGTAATTATTTAGAGTTTTATGACCAAGCTAATAGACAAAAGTTTACAGAATTTCTACCAGGACCAGCAATATTATTAGGTTTATTATGGAAAATAATTCCTTTTTATAATTTTGCTCCATATATTTGGTTTAAAATTATTTTAGAATCAATTTTAATATTATTGTTTTATGTTGTATTTAAAAATAGCGGTAAATATGCAGTTTTACTTGCAACTATTCTTATGATTTTTAATTTACCTGTTATAAAAAGAACTTTAATGATGGGTTATGATTTTTGGCCACAGTTTGCCATGCTTATTACCTTCATTGGCGTATATTGTGCAATTTTTAAAAATAAATCTTATTTGCTTTTTATTACAGGTTTGGTAGCAGGTATTACAGTTTGGTTTCGCTCAATAACTTCATTTTTACCTTTTATTATAGTGTTATTTATTGTTATTTATCAAAAATTCAGCGAAAAAAGGGGCTCATTTACTGTATTAAAAAATGCTTTATCTTATATCTTGCCTGTTATTTTATTAATAGTGTCCCTTAGTATATTTCGATACAATCAAACGGGAAATATGAGACCTACTCGTTCAACTTTTTGGCATTCCTTTTTTTGTGGAGTCGGTCAATTTTCTAATCCTTATAATATTGAATCAAAAGATAGTGATGTCTGGGAATTAGGTCAAAAATTAAGTCCTGATTTGAAAAATTCATCTTTAAGTAAACAATATAATTTACCCAATTCTCCTTATGAAATAACATTAAAAAAAGAAGCATTTAATTTCATCATAAAACACCCTCATTTATTTATCCGAAATACATTTTATCGCATAGGAATAATGATTTCTCCTTTCCTATATAGAGGGGGAGATTTTATACCCAGTTCATTATCCAATCTGTTATTACCGATAGGAATAATCGCGTTTTTCTTATGGTTTTTTGGAATGTATTACCTTTTTAAGAATCAAAAATTAATATTCTGGTTATCAGCAACAATTTATTTTTACTTTTTTGCTGCTTTTGGATGGTTCTATGTTGTTGGTAGAGTAATCCTACCATTCTTATTTATTAATATCTTTGTTTATTTATTTGGAATAAAGTTAATAATTACAAAATTAAAAGAAGCGAGGTTAAATGCGTCAACTCACCCAAAATCTTAAAACCGGTAAAATGGAATTATTAGAAGTTCCATTTCCTGCATTGAATAAAGGACAAATATTAGTAAAGAATTACTATTCATTAATAAGCGCCGGGACAGAAGGCATGAAAGTAATAACTGCAAGAAAAGGATATATCGGGAAAGCAAAAGAAAAACCGGAAAAAGTTAAACAGGTGCTTGATACACTTAAAAAAGAAGGTTTCTCATCGACATATAAAAAGGTGATGAATAAGTTAGATGCATTATCGCCATTAGGATACTCAACATCAGGTGAAGTAATACAAGTTGGTGAAGGTGTTCTGAAATTTCAGGTTGGTGATATCGTAGCATGTGCAGGCGCTGACATAGCCAATCATGCTGAAATAATTTCTGTTCCTGAGAATCTTGTAGTAAAAGTACCCCAAAATGTTTCTGTTGCAGATGCATCTTATAGTGCTGTGGCGTCTATAGCAATGCAAGGTGTTCGACAGGCAGATTTAAGACTTGGCGAAAATTGTGTGGTAATTGGTTTAGGATTATTGGGGCAATTAACTGTTCAAATGTTGAAAGCAAGTGGAGTAAAAGTTGTTGGTATCGATATTAATCCGGATATGGTAAAGCTGTCAAAAAAATCAGGAACAGATCTTAGTTTTTGTAGAGATAATGATGAAATTGAGCAGGCAGTAAAAAACATAAGCAATGGTTTTGGAGTCGATGCTGTCATAATAACTGCAGCTACATCAAATCTAGATCCAGTTAATTTTGCCGGAGTACTTTGTCGTTCAAAAGGAAAGGTTGTTATTGTCGGAGCAGTACCAACCGGTTTTGATAGGGAAATCTATTATAAAAAAGAATTAGAATTAAGAATGGCTACATCATATGGACCTGGACGATACAATACAAATTATGAAGAAAAAGGGTTTGATTATCCAATCGGTTATGTAAGGTGGACTGAAAATCGTAATATGCAGGCATTTTTACAATTGCTCGCAGATAAAAAAATTGATTTATCTTTTTTAACTACTCATACTTTTGATTTTGAAAATGCAAGAGATGCATATCAAATGATCTTAGATAAAACAGAGCCGTATGTTGGGATTTTATTGAAATATAAACTGGATAAAAATCTTGATAATGAAATAAAAATTAATTCAAATATGAATTTTAGTAAATCACCAATAAATATTGGATTTATAGGAGCAGGAACTTTTGCACAAAATTCATTATTACCAAATATAAAAAATGCAAATATGATTGCTGTTTCCACTCATCAAGGTCATAGTACTAGGAATGTAGCTGATAAGTATGGGTTCAGCATTGCTACCGGGGATTCTGACGCCATAATAAACAATAATGATGTAAATACAATTTTTATTGCTACACGTCATAATTTACATGCAGAATATGTAATGAAATCAATCAAAGCCAATAAAAATGTTTTTACAGAAAAACCTCTTTGCATGAATGAAGAAGAGTTAGAGAAAATTGCAAAATTATATAATAATGCCAACCGAGGTAAAAACGAAGATAGGTCGAGAGTAATGGTTGGTTTTAATCGAAGATTTGCTCCCCATATTCAAAAAATAAAGAAAATGTTTTCTTCAGGACAACCCAAAGCTATTAATTATAGAATTAATGCAGGAGTAATCCCTGCTGATAATTGGATCCAGGATAAAGAAATCGGTGGTGGAAGAATAATTGGTGAAGTATGTCATTTTGTTGATTTGGCAATGTTTATTGATGGTTCTTTACCGGATTCGTTAAGCGCAAATGCTATTATGGATGCTCAAGGACTATTAGATACATTGAATGTAAATGTTTCTTTCAAAGATGGCAGTATTGCAAATGTGTCTTATTTTGCCAATGGTTCAAAAAATCTAAAAAAGGAGCGATTAGAAGTATTTAGTAATGGCATCACAGCGATTATCGATGATTTCAAAGAGTTACATTTATATGATAAAAAACATAAGAAATCTAAACTTATTAACCAGGATAAAGGTCACAAAGAAGAAGTGAAACAATTTTTAAATTCTATTCGAGAAGGAAAGCCTGCTCCAATATCTTTTGAGGAAGTGTATTGGTCAACAAAGATGAGTTTTGATATTATTAAATCGATAACTAATAAGAAAACTATAAATTATTCTTAGTTATAGAATATGAGAATTATTTTAGATAAATTATTAGCCAAACTTGAAGCTGATAATTTCAAGGGCTGGGATGTTTTTGATGGTTTGAATAGCAGATTATTTCAAAACTCTCCATTTTACAAATCAAGATTATTTAGATTATTATGGATTCAGTTTTTCAAAAGATCACCTCTAAACTTTCGTAAACTTGCTGCTGTGCCTATGGGATACAATGCTAAAGGTTTAGCTCTTTTTATACAAGGATTATTAAATTTATATAAACTTGAAAATGATGACAAATTTTTAAAACAGGCTTACAAATTAGCAGATATTATTATTTCTCAAAAAGCAAAAGATCGAGATTATTTTTGCGTTGGTTATAATTTTTTCTGGGAAGCTCGGGCGTTCTCTGTGCCTGCTTTTACTCCCAATATTATAGTATCTTCCTTTGTAGGACAAGCTTTTCTTGATCTATATGATATTGATAGAAATGAGCAATGGCTCAAAGATGCAAAGGAAATAGGGTATTTCATAGAGAAAGAACTTATATTATATGATTCAGGAGAAAAAATCTGTTTTGGATATATTCCGGAAAAGAGTGCTGTAGTACACAATGCAAATTTGATGGGAGCAAGATTGTTTGCTCGATTGTTTTCTTATACTAATAATAAAAAATACAAAAATTTTTCCATAAAATCAGTTCGATTTTCGACTAAAGCTCAGAGAGATGATGGTGCTTGGGTTTATGGTGAGCGTGATCACCACCAATGGATAGATAACTTTCATACTGGTTTTAATTTAATTGCACTTAGCGATGTGCAGAAATATCTCAACACAAAACAATGGCAGAATACTATTAATATAGGATTGGATTATCATTTGAGGAATCATTTTTTAAGTGATATGACACCAAAGTTTTATGATAATAAATTATACCCAATTGAGATTCACAATTTTGCTCAGGGGATTGATACTTTATTAACATTTAGATATCAGAAAAAAGCCCAAAAACTTCTTAAGCGTTGTATTGAATTAATGTGGGATGAAAAAGAGGGATACTTTGATTATCAAAAAACTAGGTTATATAAAAATAAAATAAATTACATCCGTTGGTCACAAGCTTGGATGTTTTATGCTTTAACTATTATGTTAATAGAAACATGATAGAATGATATGAATATTTAGGTATGATGTGAGTTGAAATAATACAATGAATAAAACAAGGTTTTTACACTATCCAGTTTCAAATGGAACAAGGTCAGAATTTATTCAAGAAATCTTAACAATGAGCCAAGAAAATAAAGTTCATTTGATAACTGTAATGAATACAAATAAAATGTATCTTTATGACAGAAACCCTTTGTGTGCTAAATCTGTGAATGAGTCAACTCTTATCTTACCAGAAAACGCAATAAATATTGGAATGATTTTGTTGGGAACTCCCTTGAAAGAGTGGGATGTTGGTGGTGTTATTATTTCCAAGAAATTATTAGCACAAGAACATTTGAGAATATTCCTCTTGGGAGCTAAAAATAGTACTTTGAATTTGATATCAACTAATAAAGATTTTAATAATATTGTTGGTATGCATCACGGTTATTTTAAAAAGAGAGAAATTCCTCAAATTGTTGACTTGATAAATAATTCTTGCGCAGATATATTAATATTAGGACTTGGATCCCCCAAACAAGAAGAAATTATGCAAGAAATAAGAACATTATTGAAAAAGTGTGTTATACTTGGAGCAGGAGGGACCATAGATGTTCTTAGTGGTGTCAAGAAGCATGCTCCTCGTTGGACCCGATATGGTTTGGAGTGGATATATTATGCAGTACAGGACCCTAGAAAATTTTATAGATATTTAATAATTAATACTTATTTTGTGTGTCAATTATTCAAATATTTATTATTTGGAAAGAGAAAATGATTTGGAAGTCAAGATTTAATCAGAGAATAGCACAAGGAATAGACTTCTTAGTCGTTTTTATCGCGAATATAACAGCTTATTATTTTTGGGATTGGTTATATAAATATTATGATATTTGTTACATTCCAAAGCCATATAATATAGATTTTAGATATATCATTATAACAATACTTATTTCACTAATCTATGTAGTAATATTTAATTACAATAAAGCGTATAATTTTCAAAGATTTACATCGTTATCCAGAGAGTATCAGATTGTTTTGAAAGTGTCAATATTAGGGTTGATGATATTTATATTTATTTCATTTATGTCAGGATTACGTCTCGAAATAACAAGGACCTATTTCATTATTTTTTATGTTATTAGTGTTCTTTTATTCTTGATTGAAAAATGTGTTATGTATTATACAGCATCAATGGTAAGACAATGGTTTCCTAAGAAAAAGATGATTATTGTCGGTACAGGAAAACGCACTAAACATATTATTGATATCATAGACGATAATCCCGGATTAGCTTTTCAGATTATTGGTATAGTTACTCAAGATGATCATAGGGTGGGTGATGTGATAGGCAAATATGAAATTATTGATACAGTAAGTAATTTTGAAAAGGTAATAAGTACATATAACCCAGGTGAAGTCGTTATTAATCTTTCAACTTACAGTTTTTCGGTAATAAAAAAGATATTACAAATTTGTGAAGTTGAAGGTATTCACGTAATATTAAATTCAGATTTTATGGGAACAATTACTAAGGAAATGAGAATACATAATTTATTTAATCTGACTGTTATATCCTTTAGTATGGTCAAACAATCAGAATTTGACTTATTCATGAAACGAATAATTGATATAGTTGGTTCAATTATTGCTCTAGTTTTTTTTTCACCTTTTATGATAATAGCAGCAATTGGAATATTAATTAGTGATGGAAGACCTATATTTTATCCTTGGAAAATTATTGGGTATGATAAAAAGGAAGTGAAAGGTTGGAAATTCAGGACTATGATAAAAGATGCAGACAAAATGAAAGAAGACCTTATGAAATATAATGAAATGGAATTTCCGGTATTTAAAATGTCGGATGATCCTAGAATTTTTCCATTTGGAAGGTTATTGAGAAAATGGAGCATAGATGAATCTCCGCAGTTTTTCTCAGTGCTAATAGGAAGGTTAAGTTTAGTGGGACCTCGTCCAATCGGTCCTCATGAAATAAGTCATTTAACAAGTTGGCAGAGGAGAAAAATGAGTGTGAAACCAGGGATCACTTGCTTGTGGCAAGTAAGCGGAAGGAATAAAATAAATAACTTTGATGATTGGATTAAATTGGATTTGGAGTATATTGACAACTGGTCTATATGGTTGGATCTAAAGATTATTCTTAAAACAATCTTAACTGTAATAAAGGGTCAGGGAAAATAACTCCAGTAACTGAGAATACTAATTACAAAAATTTAATTAAGGAGATTTAAAATGATAATAACTCGTACTCCATTTCGTGTAACTCTTGGTGGTGGTGGTACAGATTTACCAAGTTATTATGAGAAACATGGTGGTTTTATATTCAGTTTTACTTTGAATAAATATATGTATATCAATGTAAAGCTCGATTTTGCTGACGATCTTATTAGGATAAAATACAGCAAAAGTGAAACAGTTAACAAAATTAATGAAATAAAACATGACATAGCTCGTGAATGTCTCAGGAAACAGGGATTTACAAAAGCGATTGAGATTGTATCTATGGCAGATATTCCAGCTGGCAGTGGGCTAGGGAGTTCTAGTAGTTATACGGTAGGATTATTACATGCTTTACACACAATAAAAAGGAATAATATACCTTTACAAGATTTAGCAGAAGAAGCATGTGAAATAGAGATGGATATATTAAAAAAGCCTATAGGGAAGCAAGATCAATTCTTGGCTGTTTTTGGAGGTTTCATAGTACTAGAAATTTCTATAGATGGTAAAGTTGCAGTATCAAGAGCTAAATTAAGACCATCAACGATTGATGATTTGAAAAGAAATTTACTGATGTTTTATACAGGCAGAAAAAGAGATAATAAAGAAATTCTAGGTTCACAAGATAAAGCCACTCAGCAAGGGAACAATCAAGTTTTAAATTCTTTACACTATATTAAAGAATCTGGTTATAAAATATTAGATATTGTTGAAAGTGGAAATATAACTGAATTGGGTAAAATGTTTGATGAACATTGGAAGTACAAAAAGCGTTTAGCAAAAGGAATTACCAATCCTTGGTTTGATGAAATCTATAGTGAAGCAAAAAAAAATGGAGTAATCGGAGGAAAGATCTCTGGTGCTGGCGGTGGTGGATTTTTTACTTTTTACTGTGAAGATGGTCAACAGAAGTTGAGAGCTACTATGAAAAAAATGGGTCTGAGGGAACTAAAATTTGATTTCGACTTTGAAGGAACAAAGGTATTAGCAAATTTTATAAACTATCAATATAATTTTTTGGGAGTTATATAATATGAGAAAGACATTAGTAACTGGAGCAGCTGGATTTATTGGAAGCCATCTTGTAAAAAGGCTTTTAGATGAAGGAAGAAATATAGTTGCTGTTGATAACTTTCATAGAGGAAATATACAAAATTATTTAGATTTAGGTATTAAATTGGAATGTGATAATTTAGATCTAACTGACAATGCACAAGTTGCAGAATTATTTGATCTGAATGAAATTGATGTAGTTTATCATTTAGCAGCAAGAATCGGGAGTATTGAATATTTACATGGTAATATTAATAATGAATTAGCTACTTTACAGACGAATCTTCTTATAGATATTAATGTATTTAAGGCATGTTTGGAAAGTAATGTCAAAAAATTGATTTATGCTTCTAGTATATCAGTATATCCAATTGATTTACAAAAGAAAATTGGGTCAGTATTTTCAGAAAAAGATATGAAATATGCTAATCCTGAGGGGGGATATGGATGGGCAAAATATATTGGTGAGAAACAATTAAACTGGATGAAAAATATAGATATTAGTATCGCTAGAATTTTCAATGTTTATGGAGAACTCAAACCGATTGATGAATCATCCCATGTTATTTCCCGCTTAATTAAAAATTTAATTAATAATGAAGAAGAATTCTCGGTATGGGGTTCAGGAGAGCAAACCAGATGCTTTTTGTACATATCTGATTGTATTGATGCATTATTATTATTGGACGAAAATGCTACTAACCCACCATTAGTTATCAACATAGGTTCGGAAAAACCAGTTTCTATAATGGAATTAGCGAAGAAGATCGTTACAATTTCAGGAAGAAACTTAGTAATTAAGCATAATTATGATAAGCCTATTGGTCCGTTAAGTAGAACTGCAAATATTACGAAAGCAAGAAACATTCTTAATTGGGAACCAAAGGTAGATTTAGAAGATGGTATCAAAAGAACATATAAATGGGCACAAAAAAGATTAACTATAGTTGATAAAAATAGCGAATGAAATAAAAAATGGAATATAGATGATTTTATAAAATGAAAGCAATAATTTTAGCAGCAGGAAAAGGTGAAAGATTAAAAAATATTACAAAGACTATTCCCAAACCAATGTTAAAATTTAAAGGGAAATCTTTATTGGAACATAATATAAATCTTTGTATAAAGTTTGGAATTAATGAAATATTTATTAATACTCACCATTTACCTGATATTATCAAGGATTATTTTGGCAATGGAGAAAAATTTAATGTTTCCATAAAGTATTCGTATGAAAGAGAATTGCTTGGAACATCAGGAGCGTTGAATAATTTTAAGTCAGAACTTGGAAATGAACCTTTTTTTATCTTATACGGTGATAATGTTTCTGATATTAATTTAGACCTTTTAAAGAAAAAAGCCATTCAATCAGATGCTCTTGCTACTATTGCCTTTCATTATCGAGAAGATGTTTCTACAAGTGGAGTTGCTGAATTTGGGGAGAATGAAGCTATTGTTAGATTTATTGAAAAACCAAAGATTGGAGAAACTGATAGTCATTGGGTAAATGCTGGAATATATTACTTTCAATCTGATATTTTTAACTATATTCCTGATGGATTTTCGGATTTTGGTAAAGATATTTTTCCTTCTCTATTAAATATGGGCAAAAAAATGTATGGTCTATGCCAGAAATCTACTGTAAAAGCATTTGATACACTCGATATGTATAAAAAAAATACAAATAGGAAATAGAATGAGATTAAGAGGTAAAAATGTAATCTTGACCGGAGCAAGTCGCGGTATTGGAAAAATAGTAGCCCAAAAGCTTGATGCCGAAGGAGCATGTTTAGCCCTAATTGCTAGAAATAAAAAAAAATTAGAAGAAACGCTTACATTATTGTCAAATAAAAGATCGTTTTATTATGTATGCGATATATCAGATGAAGTAGCAGTTCGAAAAATATTCAGCGAAATATCTAAAAAGTTTAATAAAAAGATTGATGTGCTTATTAATAATGCTGGCGTACAATATCCTATTGGTCTTTTTGTAGACAACGAACTAAGCGTCTGGAAAGATAATATAAAAATCAATCTTTTTGGAACTATTAATTGTATAAAATCTATTTTACCGGAAATGATTGGAAAAAAATATGGAAAAATTATCAATCTTTCTGGCGGTGGTTCAACTTCACCGAGGCCAAATTTTTCAGCTTATGGGGTTTCTAAAACAGCTATTGTGAGGTTTACTGAAACTTTGGCTGAAGAATTAAAAAAAATGAATATTGATGTAAATGCAGTTGCTCCAGGTGCAATTAATACATCAATGATTAAAGAAATTATAGATTCTGAAAAGAAAGCAGGAAAAGAATATGAAGAAGCTGTAATCAGACAAAAAAACGGTGGAAATAATCCCCGACATGTTGCAGAGCTCATAACATTTTTATCTTCAAGTTTATCTGATGGAATTACTGGGAAACTAATCAGCGCAATATGGGATCCATGGCGAGATTCTGAATTCCAAAATCTATTAAAGAATGATATTAATGTCTCTACATTAAGAAGAATTGATAATAAATATTTTAAAGGAATAAAATGAATATCGGTATAATTGGTTGTGGATTGATAGGCAAAAAAAGAGCAAAAGCTTTGCAAGAAGATGATTTGTTGGTAGCATGCTGCGATATTAACCAAGCTGTTCTTGAAGATTATGCAGAAGAATTTAAATGTATGGCTTTTACCGATTTTAAAAAGTTGATTGATGAGAGCAAGCTTGATTCTATTGTTGTTGCAGTAGTAAATAAATATACATTACCAATTGTTAATTATGCATTATCAAATGGAATACATGTACTTGCAGAAAAACCTCTTGGTAGAAATGTTTTAGAATCAGAAAAAATGGTGAAAATGGCTAGGAAATTTGATGCTGTTTTAAAAACTGGTTTTAATCATAGATTTCATCCAGCAATATGGAAGGCAAAAGAGATTTTTAATAAAGGACGAATAGGAAAATTATTATATATACGTGCAAGATATGGCCATGGTGGGCGCCCGGGAATGGAAAAAGAGTGGCGTTCGTCAAAAGATCTATGTGGTGGAGGAGAATTACTAGATCAGGGAGTGCATATAATTGATTTAAGCAGATGGTTCGCTGGTGATATTAAATCCGTTTTTGCAAGAATCGAAACCAAATTTTGGGATATTATTGTTGAAGATAATGCATTTGTTTATATGGAATCACTAAACGGCTCAAATATTCAATTTCATGTGAGCTGGACAAATTGGAAAAATATTTTTTCCTTTGAGGTTTTTGGCCAAGATGGGTATCTAAAAATCGATGGTTTGGGTGGGAGTTATGGTAATGAAACCTTAGAATTAGGTATTCGAAAGAAAGAAGGTGGAAGACCAGATATTGAATTCTTTGAATTTCCCGCTGAAGATATTTCCTGGGAAGAAGAATGGAAAGAATTTAAGAATTCCATTAGCGAGGGGAGAGAACCTATAGGTGATGGATTAGATGGCTTAAAAGCTAATTTAATTATTGACAGTATATATAAATCATCAAGTAAAGGGTGCATTATAAAAGTTGAGAAAGTGAAATTGTAATGATAATTGGTATTCTTACTGGTGGTGGAGATGTCCCCCCGCTTAATTCTGTTTTGTTTTCTGCAAGAAAAAAAACAGTTGAAAATAATGTTGAATTAATCGGCTTTAAGAACGGTTGGCTCGGAGTCTTAAATAACGATACTGTTTTAATGAATAACTCCAAGGATTTCTCTTGTATCGGTGGCACCTTTCTTAAATCATCTAGGGTAAATTTACAATCTGTTAATAATGGCGTCGAGAAAGCAAATTCTGTAATATCAAGTTTAGAGTTAGATGGTTTAATAATAATTGGGGGTGATGACACTCTTAGCAATGCTTATTATATTTCCGAGACACCATGTATATTAATCTCTAAGACAATAGATAATGACATTGGAATAATTCCAACCGAAGATACTATCGTTCCCGAGAACATAATAAATTATTTTACACTTGGTTATCCTACAGCTATTGAGAAAATAATTTCATTTGCAAGTTACGACACAGGTATAAGAACAACGGCGTATTCTCATGAGAGAATTATGATACTTGAATCAATGGGTATGCATTCCGGTTGGCTGGCATTAGCTGCTGGTATGGCGAATCCTGATTTTGTTATTATTCCTGAGTTTCCATTAGATTATACTGAGTTTTGTAATAAACTAGTCAGTCTATATCAAAAACAACACCATGCAATTATCGTGATTGCCGAAGGTGCAACCATGAAAGGGGCTGGTTATATCAAAGCAAATTATCAAGAAAGTGATGATTATAACCACCCTCGATTTGGTGGTGCTTCTTACGCATTGCGTGATATGTTAAAAAGGGATTTAGAAAGATATTTCAATACAAGAAATATTAACGCAGTTAATCCTTCATACATATATAGGTCGGGTATTCCGAACAGACTCGATAAAGAGGTCTCGGAAAAATTGGGTGAAATAGCAATTAGCAAAATTCTTAATCATAAAGTTAATGAACACATTTTTTTATCGACACAATACAAAAATGGTGAGTACCAAATTGAACCTGTTCCTCTTTCAAAATTCTCAAAGACAAAGGATGATCGTTTCCCTAAGCGTAGTGTTCCTCCACTTTTTTATGATATGAAAAATTACAAAATTACACCAATAGCAAAGCAATATTTCTCGAAAATAATTGACGAAGAGAAATTTAATATAAATGAAAAATTACTAAAGGAGTATTATGGATTTCATTAAACAGTATTTAGAAGATGTGTCTAAAATTTCAGCTCAGTTAGACAAAAATGAAATTGAAAAGATGATTATTTTATTGAATGAAGTGAGAAAAAAAGAAGGTAGAATATTTTTTATTGGCGTTGGTGGTGGAGCCGGAAATGCTACTCATGCAGTTAACGATTTCAGGAAAATATGCGGAATTGAATCATATACTCCTGTTGATAATGTATCTGAATTATCTGCGAGGATTAATGATGAAGGATGGGAAACTTGCTTTGTAAATTGGTTAAAGGGTTCACATTTATCTTCAGATGATATGGTATTTGTTTTTTCTGTAGGTGGGGGCAATATTGAGAAAAACATTAGTGCTAATATTGTAAGATCATTAGAATATGCAAAGGAAGTTAATGCTACTATTTGTGGAGTTGTTGGACGAGATGGCGGTTATACTGCTAAAGTTGCTAATGCTTGTGTAATAATTCCCCCAATTAATTCATCAACAGTTACTCCATTGGCCGAATCATTTCAAGCAGTTGTATGGCATTTATTGGCATCACATCCCAAATTGCAGATACATGATATGAAATGGGAATCTACAAAATAATAATAGGAGATTATAAAACATGATTAATGTAAATGATTTAAAGGTAAAAATATTTGCTGACGGAGCAGATAAAAATGGTATGCTTGATATGTATAAAAAGTCTTACATACGAGGATTTACAACAAACCCAACCCTAATGCGAAGGGCTGGAATAAATAATTATCAGGAATTTGCTTTAGAAATACTACGTTTAATTCCTGATAGACCTATTTCACTTGAGGTTTTTTCTGATGAATTTGATGAGATGGAACGGCAAGCAAAAAAAATATCTTCGTGGGCGGATAATGTATATGTAAAGATACCAATAACTAACACTAAAGGTAAATTTTCTACCCAATTGATAAAAAATCTTACACAGGCAAATGTGAAAGTTAATGTGACTGCCATGATGACATTTGAACAGTTAGAGAAAGTTTTACCTTCGCTCGAGGGAAGCCCCGGATCATATGTTTCAATATTTGCTGGTAGGGTTGCTGATACAGGTATAAACCCATTGCCAATTATGAAAAAATCTGTTGAGATTTTGAAAGATTATGATAATATAGAATTAATTTGGGCAAGCCCCCGTGAGCTTTATAATATAATACAGGCGGATGAGATTGGTTGTCATGTTATAACAGTCACTAATTCAATTTTAAATAAAATCTCTCAACTTAATAAAAATCTAGATCAATTTTCGTTAGAGACTGTTCAAATGTTTTATAATGATGCTCAAGCATCGGGTTTTAATTTGTAAGTTTTGTAAGATGAATCCCTGAAGTGTCATGAAAAAAATTATAGTTACGATTTTATTGCTTTTAGGTTTTTATTCAATATCTTTCGCAGACTACATCATTCCACCAGACGATCCAGTCTATTCATTTTTAGAAACAGCACAAAACTTGGGTTATACAGATAAGTTAACTTCTGTATATCCCCAATATCATGATGAGATTATCAATAACCTTACTCACATGCTCTCATTGGATATTGCTGTAAGCTATAAGAAACTTGCTGAATATCATTTAAAAAGACTTTCACTGGACAGTTCAGATGGTATTAATTCCGCACTCTATCCTATAAAGAAGATTCCACAATCATTTATCTCGATATTCACAAATCAATCTCAGAAAAAAAGATTATTCCAATTCAAAAAAGGAGATACTGATCTATTCATGTCGGGAATTATTGGAATTGATTATGATATATTAAAATCAGATGCTGAAGAAAAGAATCGAACGCTTAAATATTATGGATTAGAGTTTGGGGGTAATATATCCGAGAATATTGGATTATTTTCTGTATTCCGCAAAGGGCATTATACCGGTGATGCCTATTTTACGCGAGCGGATTCTGTGCAACTCGTTTCAGATAATTGGGAAAATCCAGAAAAGGTAGAGATTGAAACAGAGTGTTTTATTAAAACAAATTTATTAGATTTTTCTATTGGTTATGGGAATTTTCAGTTTGGTAATACAATAACTTCTTCAATCATTCTCAACAAGGATATTTCGCCTTTTCCATATATAAAAGTTTCAAAACAGTTCGGTGATTTCTCATACATATCTTTATATAGCCAATTGGTTCCGGATAGTCTAAAAAATGAAACAGAATATGAATCAAAGTCTTATGCTCTACAGATGCTGTCTTATCAAACAGATAAATTGTCTCTAGCCATTGGTGAATGCTCAATTTATGGTGATAGAAATTTTGATATTTCATATTCTACACCATTAATTATGTACAAGCTGGTAGATTTTGAGAATCGGTCGCGAGATAATGTAAACGCTTTCATAATGGCGAGCTATGTGCCGGTTAAGGGCATCAAGGTGTATAATAATCTATTTATTGATGATATCAAGTTGAGTAGATTAACAACAGATAAATATTTGTCCGGATTCGCCGAACAACTTGGTGTAAGCTATTCGTTTAACAAAATTCCATTAAGTATTACTTTCGAGGGAACTGCGATTGGGCCGAGAACATATTGCCATCGCAGGGATTTAGTTTACAGTCATAGAGATCAATTACTCGGTTATCCAAATGGATCTAATCAACTTAATCTTGCAATTCAAGCTCAGTATTTATTGCCTGGTCTTGAATGCAAAGTGGTGTATTCAAATATGCAGCAGGGCAGTATCAGTAATGATCCTTTCAAGCCACAACCAAATACTAAATTCTTGGCTGGTGAAATCAGCAGAACACAAAATATTGTTGCTTCAATAAATTATAATTTTACACCGGAATTACAGTTTCATCTCAGATATGAATATGATAATAAGGATGGTACGGTGAAGAATTATGTGCATTCGGGTGTTGAGGTTAAGTACTAAAATAAGAATGTAGTAAGTAGTAGGCAGGAAGGAGGTTAAGATGAAACAATACAAAGAATATAAAGGTTTTCGGGATTTATTTGTTTATCAAAAAGCATATAGATTGTCTTTTGAAATATTCAAAATAACCAAGTCTTTTCCTAATGAAGAAAAATATTCTCTAACTGACCAGATTCGTAGGTCATCTCGGTCAGTTACAGTAAACTTAGGCGAAGCATGGCCAAAACGGCGATATGTTAAAGCCTTTGTAAGCAAATTAATTGATTGCTTAGGAGAAGCTGCAGAGACTGAAGTTTGGCTTGATATGTCATTTGATTTAAAATACATTAACAAATCTGATCATGATAGGCTCATCAATGATTGTGTTGAAGTTGAGAAAATGCTAACAAGTATGATAAATAAACCTGAAAAGTTTTGTCATAATATATAATAACAAATTTCCACTTACTCCATACTACCTACTATCTACTTCAACGAGCTAGGGAGATGACAGTGGATCTAACAAACAAAGTATTCGTTACTTCAATATTGCAAAAGGTTCTTCAGCAGAGATACAAACACAAATTGAAATTGTGAGATTTGTGAGATTGTGAGATAGATGTGAGATGATAGTTTTTTGAGCAACGAACAAACACGAACAAACACGAACAAAAGAAAAAATAGAACACAGATACACGCAGATCTGGCTGATCCTCGCAGATTAGAATTAATAAATCAAAAAAAATAAATTGTCATCCCAGTTAAATAAAAAAGAAGATTTAACGGGATAAATTCTGAGCACATTCGTTTCACTCAGTATAAACTCCGCGACGAAGAATCTCCTGAGAAGTTGAAGTTTTCCCTTACAAGGAATCCTCGTACCTTAGGATTCCTAATGAATTGTATAAACTCCGCGAAGAATCTCCCAAGATGTTGAAGTTTTCCCTTACAAGGAATCCTCGTACCTTAGGATTCCTAATGAATTGTATAAACTCCGCGAAGTATCTCCCAGAATTATGAGTAATTATCAACAAAAATCAATAATCGAAGATGATTATTTAACGGGGTAAATATGATAAGAAATCCATCGAAATGGATATTACAATAATTGCCTTTTACCTTTCCGCCCTTTCACCTCCTCGCCTTGCCGCCCCTTCGCCCTTTCATAAGTTAATACCTATCAATTCCCACCAATGCCTACCAATTCCTACAATTTCCCACAAATGCCCATCAATACCCAAAACCTAACACCTAAAACCCGATACCCAATACTTAAAACCCAACACCCAACACCCAAAACCTTTCGAAAAGCGAGAAGGCATTAATTAGCTTGTAAAAAAATGCAGGAACATCAAAATATAGAATTTAAACGAAGTTGGCGTGACGACTATCTTAAATGGGTATGCGGTTTTGCTAATGCGCAAGGTGGTGTAATTTATATTGGCAAAGATGATAACGGAAATATTGTAAATGTTCAGAATTATAAGAAATTGATGAATGACTTACCAAATAAAATCAGAAATTCGATGGGTATTACATCTGATGTAAATTTAAATGAAGAAACAGGAAAACATTTTATAGAAATTGTTATACCCCCCTATTCGGTTCCTATTTCTCTAAGAGGAAGATATTATTACCGTAGTGGAAGTACTAAACAAGAATTAACCGGTGCTTCATTGAATGAATTCTTACTACAAAAATCAGGTAAGACGTGGGATGATATAATCGAACCGAGAGCAAGTTTGGAAGACATTAATGAAAAAACTGTTTCTACATTTTTAAAAGCATCAGAAAAAGCAGGCCGACTACCTGAGAGTGATGGATTATCG
>Ga0136651_10000298_pt1 | contig 26656 bp, 32 predicted proteins | sample Mar14236cmmetaG_FD_94867 | JGI IMG/M metagenome (GOLD analysis project Ga0136651, IMG submission 94867) | Marine hydrothermal vent microbial communities from Guaymas Basin, Gulf of California to study Microbial Dark Matter (Phase II) - Marker... ... | reverse complement strand
TTCTGTGTTAGTACGAGTAGAAAAGGCAATCTTTTCTCCGTCTTTGTCGTCTATGATGTAGATCGCTACCGCTCCCCCTTTGTCTTTCTGGGGTGTTTGAATCAAGATCTTTATTTCCATTTTTCCCTCCTCCTCTATCATTATTTTACCACAGAATCGAATATTTTGTCAAGTATTTTTTTACATATAGGTGTATAGTCACGTATGGTCATGACCATATATTATTTAGAAATTGTTTAGGAAATTATTGCGGACTGGATTTGCCCACGAGTGTCTATTATCAACTTGGCGTGGCTTTCTATTAGATCGTAATTAATGTCGGTATGATTAGTGATGATTACTACACAATCAGAATTTTTTATGGTATAATCTGTAAGACCGACTGATTTTAAACCAACGAACTCTGATATATGAGGATCGTAGTAGGTTACTAATGCACCTTTTCGTTGCAGTAGATCAATAATCTTTGTTGCAGGGCTCTCCCTCGTATCTTCTAAATTTGGTTTATACGCTACTCCGATAATCAATATCTTTGCGTCTTTTAGAGGAATTCGTTTATTATTTAATGCATCTTGGATCCTCGACACGACGAATTTATGCATATTAGCATTTATTTCTGAAGCTAATTCGATAAAATGCATTGGAACATTGAATGATCTGGCTTTCCAAGCCAAATATATCGGATCTATTGGAATACAATGTCCACCAAATCCAGGTCCAGGATAAAAAGCTTTAAATCCGAAGGGTTTAGTGGCAGCAGCTTTGATAACTTCCCAAATACTAATTCCTATTCTAGTAGTAAACATTTTCAATTCATTAACTAAAGCAATATTTACAGCCCTATATATATTTTCAAATAACTTTACTGTTTCAGCTACTTCTGGACTAGATACTGGGATCGTCTCTGTAATACACCCGTACAGTTCTTTGCATATTTGTAAACATTCCTCAGTTATCCCCGATACGATTTTCGGAGTGTTTGACAAACACCATTGTTTATTACCCGGATCTATACGTTCTGGACTGTACCCAATAAATACATCTTTTCCGGTTTTTAGAAAAGTCTTCTCTTCAATTAAAGGTTTCAATACTTCTCTAGTAGTTCCAGGATAAGTAGTAGATTCAAGACAAATAAAAGTATTTTTAGTTATTGCTGGGGTTATTTCGAAAATTGCGTTTTTTATATAAGATATATCTGGATATCCTTCTTTTAGAGGAGTAGGGACACAAATAATAAACACATCACATTTCATTTCTGACAGCGATTTTATATCATCACAAAATTTTATATAGTTATTATTATATTTTTGTTTTAGATTTTTTACTTTATTGGAATTTATGTCAAATCCTACGACATGAATTTCCTTCATAGCAAATTCTTCTACCAAAGGTAATCCAACATATCCAAGTCCGATTATTCCGATTGTAACGTTTCGATCTCTTATACGTTCTATTAGCGTGTTCATAAGATATAATATATACTAATTTCAAAAACTTTCAATAAACTTTCGTCTCTTCTCGCGTGCGCGTACGCGTGCGTAGGAAAAGCTTTGCTTTTCCCGCGTGCATGCGCGTGCGGGAGTTTGTCAACAAGAAAGGTCAGCAATTGTCGCAATTGTCACGATCGTCACCAGTTACTGTTTCTTTTTTTAAGAAAAAAGAAAAAACTTTTTCGAAAAAGAAACAGTGATTAGAACATTTCACGGAGCGAAGCGGAGTGAAATGTTCTTGTCATTGGCGCAAATATCCTCAAATATCTAATATAAACAAATATCTTCGAAGAATGCACCTTTGATATACGCAAATAAGGCCAGATCGAAAAATTGACCAAAATCAAAATCTGTGATAACCTCTCCCTAGAATTGAAAGATTTACGAAACACGAAAGGTGTGATACAGTACCAGCGATGACCACGAAGAGCAACATAATCTTAGTTGTCCAGGGAGGCGCTGGTGATGTCTTGGCTCATACTCCGATGATCAGGAGCATGAGAAAGGCTTATCCGGATGATAAAATCATAGTATTAGCTACCTACAAGCAATTATTAGAAAACAATCCGAATATTGATATACTTTTACCTCTCTCTCAGCCGAGAGATTTTTATCAAGAATTTGTTATTGGTCAGAAGGTTAGGTTTTTCAAGAAGCATTTTGTATATGATGCAATCATGGATGAACCGGCCAAGGGCTGTAAAACTCTACCCGAGTTTATCTGTAAGTTATACGGTGTTGAATATGATGGCGAGTCTCCTGATTATTTCATTACTGACTATGAAAAACGATTTGCAGAAAACTTCGTAAGACAGAGCAGAAGCAAGGGTTTTGAGATAGTGCTTTTGCATATCTCTGGTGCTGTTCCTTCCGAAGGTGGGTATCAGATAATGATTTGCGGAGGCTGTGCTGGTAAAGGTATAGCATCTGATGGTAGTCGTTGTTCTATATGTAATGGCTCCGGAAAAGTGGTAGTCAATCAAAAAACTAATAACCTCAAAGATTTGGCACCTGAGGTTTTAGAACCTTTAGTTAAGGAATATAGTAATTCTTTCCACTTCCTTCAAATCGGTCTTGAAGGGGAGCCGTTGATACCCGGCGCTTATGATTGTTTGGGTATGTCGATGCGAGAAACCATCGCTTTGATACCTGAAGCAAAATCTTTCATATTCATAGAAAGTTTGTTCGCTCACGCCGCCGGTGCTTTGGAAAAGCGCGGCGTGGTAGTATTTCAAAATACTTCTCCGCGGTTTTTTGGATACAGTAGTGCCGTTCCTGTTTATGACAGCCATGGATGTGATGACTGGCCTTGCAACAGGCCCGTCGGGGCTTTGTTGGATCTAGCTCCTGGGTACAAAGATCCTAAAAGTAGACAACCCGTTCTATGGGAATGTAATAATCAGGTATGCAAGATAAAAGAAACTTCCTCATTGATACATGGATTTCTAAAGTCCTTGGAAAGACCGGACGACGGACATGACACACTTGAACAAGCAAGAGCTAGATAAATATAAAAGACGGATTATAGCTTGGAGAGGAGACAGGGGAGCCTGTTGGGCGGTTCGGATTCATTTCCCATTATCTTACATTGCCAGAAACAATGCTGATTGGTTTATTCATGTTACCAGCGTTTTAGATAAAACACAGGATGTCTTTGATCTTGGTATATTACAGCGGCAGTATAAATCAGAAGTTTTTTTTGCCATGCTAGAATTCAAGAAGCGCGGTATGAAATTTGTTTACGAGATTGATGATGATTTGTTTTCGGTCCCTAAGTGGAATCCTGCGTATAAAGTTTTTTCTAATAAAAAGGTGCGTGAAAATATAAAATACTTTCTGTCTAATGTTGATGCTATTTTTGTTACTACTGAGGAATTGAAACAAGTTTATTCTTCATACTGTGAGAGGATTTATGTACTTCCTAATTCAGTTGATCCAGATGTATTTTATAATTCCCCGAACAATTCAAGAAAAAAAGTAATTTTGTGGTCCGGTTCTAATACTCACAAGAAAGACATTGCAATTATTCGTGATTCTCTTGAAAAGATTTCACGTGATAAGGATATGTTGCTGAAGCTGTGGTATATAGATATTGGTATTAAAAACGCCTATTTAATACCATTCTGTCCACTTGAATATTTTTACGCTACTTTAGCTTTGGCTGATCCTTATATTGGGTTGGCTCCGTTAACTTCCATACCGTTTAATCGTTCAAAATCAAATTTAAAGTTTTTAGAGTATACTATGCAGGGGGCGGTTACTGTAGCTTCTAATTTTGGTCCTTACAAGGACTCTATAGAACACGGAGTTACTGGAATTTTATTAGATAATCCTAATGAGTTATATGATTCCGTTCGTTATTTATTGGATCATCCGGATGAATATACACAAATAATTAATAACGCTAAGAAATTGGTGCTTGATAAATATAATATGGTTACTAATTACAAACTCTGGCAGAGTGCCATCGAGGAGATTTTGGAGGACTAAATATGAATATTAGTACACTACCGAATGATTCGAAATTTGCAATACTTCATATGTTGGGGAATCCTGGTCTGACGATTGGAATCATTGGCTATGGAGATTATGAATTTTGGAAACATGGTAGAAATAATACTAATATATGTGTGTATTATCCAAAGAGTATTCAATTTTTAACGTCTACTCCGAATTCAATTAACATGGTCCTTCAGCCGTTTCACCCAATCAAATCTGAGCAAGCTGTTACTGTGATAACACCGACGTTTATTGAAATCGTTGGTGAAATCGTAGTAGTTGATAATAATGTAACTTGTAACGGAAATCCTGGGATATCCTCCTTGTTCGAATCCTATAAAGATTCTGTAAATCAATGGCGAGCCGAGATATCTGGATTGGTGATACCAACATTGAAAGACAATATAATCGGCTTGAACGCGAAAAAAGAACAATGAGATACTTTATTTGCAATTTTGACAAGAAGACGAGACTGATGGGGAGTTCTGGGTATTTTATACTCCAAATAAGGTCTGATAAAGGTTGGATAGATAAATTTTTTTGGTACAGTATAGGAGATGTTGTTAGAGGGTATTTTAAATATGTGATAAATAATCAATTGAAGATGCAAAACGAAAAAACTTTAAAAGCATTATTGGAAGCTGTGCAATCTATAGAGAAGAAAATAGATGAGAGTGTTAATAAACTTTTTGACGCTTTCGTTTCCGACGACGTAGAGAAAGGCTTAAAAAATGAGCCGAAAAGCGATAGTCGCTAAGAGATTTATTATAGATATACTAAACGCAATGTGCTTTTCATCGACCATTAGCTGGGACGGTGATGATCAGTTTAATCAATTGCCGATTCTCAATGTTGAAGAATCGGTTAACGGAAGAACCGAGCAGCGAGGTGCCCTTTTAGGGCATAAAAGATTTCAATATGCTTTTAAAATGTTGGTAACTGCTATAGTGGATCGAAGTCATAAGGTGTGTTATCGAATCGTTAATCTTGATGATAAAATAGAAATTGATAATTCAGTATATTATCCGCACACCGGTTTATCTTTCGATTTTTCTATTGTTGATTGCGATTTGTTAAGTGACAGTTCTTCTTTATATTATTTTTCTGACAATTCAGAATCGGATGGTGAAGTTAAGTTATCTAAGTTGTTTAAATTTATCGAATTTCTTCTGAATTCTGAATTTTTAGCTTATTTTGAAGACCTTGATTGGCCTTTGGAGCACGAATTTAGTTTTCCTCCGATGGTTGGTGATAAACATTTCAAGCCAGTTTATGTCATTGCAAAATAAAAGACCGCGCATCCTTTGTATTGATCCAGGAAAAGCCGCTGGATATTCAGTATCTGAAAATGATAGAATTGTTGATTCAGGGCTGATTGATGGATCGATAGATAACGTTCATAGTGCAGATAAGCTTATAAAAAGTATTAAACCAAAAATCATTACAGTGGAGACTCAATTCTTTTATGGGGGAAGAAAATCTAAAGGTTTAATTGCTTTGATAGAGCGTCAAGCGATGTGGAAAGTGTTGGGAAAATTAAGAAACATAACGGTGTGTGAAGTGGATCCGGCCCAATGGCAGTCTTTTTGGGACCTTTTTGCCGATAAAAAAATATCAAATAAATATAAGAGAAGGAAAAACTTTAAGAAAAAAGTGATTACTTTAGCGAAGTTTTTGATTGATCATAAAGACAGCGTAGAGGATAATGAGGCTGATGCTATTTTAATGAATCTTTTTGTTATTGATGATAGGGAGTTTTTGAAAAATGCATGAGAAAGCTGTTAATATAATAATAGTTGGGTATGATTTATCCGAGATGGAATCTGAATGCATTGAAAGTGTGATTATTAATACGAAAGGTATTGATTATAGAATTACTTATGTAGATAATTTTAATACCGGAAAGTCTCTTACTAGAGTTTGGAATGAGTTGATTGAAGAAAACAGGTGTGAATACGTATGTTTACTGAATTCAGATACGATAGTTTCCAAGGGTTGGTTGGATAAGATGATGAAGACTTTTGAAACGGATCCCAAGATTGGATTTGTAGGACCATCTACTAACAACTGTCGTGGGGTTCAAAATACTATTAAGAGTGAGGCAGAAGCTAACAAGCATACTGATGAAATTCATTTAATGAAGGATCCTTTAAGCGGATTTTGTCTAGTGTTTCGATCGTGTATATGGGATGCCGTTCATGGTTTTGATGAAAGATATGAATTTTATGGAGCGGAGTCTATTTTTATATACAAAGCAATGAAAATGTGCGGTTATAAATGTGCGTGGAGAAAGGATGCTTTTGTATATCATATCGGCAGTGCATCTGGAAAAGCTTGTAATATAAATATCGAAAAACAGCGTCGTCGGGCCAGGCAAATGTATTTTGAAGACAAGGAGCGGATTGACAATGAATATCGTATTTATGACACCTCACACTAGGCTTTCTGGAGGAGTTAAGGTAATTTTCAGGCTTGCCAACGGTCTTCAGAGAAAAGGGCATAAAGTTACTGTTATAGCACGTAAAATGGCCAGTTGGCCGGATTGGTTATTAGACAAGATCTCATTCAATTTAAAGAAAAAGAGTTTTGTAACGGATACGGATCTACCCCCTAAGACTCATTGTGTGATTAATTTCTCTGATGGAACACCTTTTCTGCCGATAAGCAAACCTCAGATATTATTTTTGCAAGGATTTGGAGTTCATCAATACGAAAAGGAATGTGTTAATTTGATGTATTCATACGCGGGTATTATAGCTACATCTTCTTGGCTGGCAAAAATAGCTAACGGTGCTTCCGGTGCTAAAGTGCATGTAGTGCCTCCAGGGGTGGATGATCATTTTGAACCCAAGCAAATTAAAAAGAGTGATATTGTCGGGGCCATTTATCACAATTTACCTACTAAGAATACTGATTTTATTATAAAAGTGTTCGAAAATTTACCCAGTAATTATGAAAAGTTGCTTATTTCGGTTGAACCGATAAAAGATGATAAAATACTTAATATACCTGGTATTAGGATGGTGATAAATCCTCCTCAAACACTTTTACCTTTTATTTATTCCAGTCTCAAGGTATTTATTTCAGCATCGATTCGTGAAGGATTTGGACTCCCTCCTTTAGAAGCTATGAAATGCGGTTGTCCGGTAGTTATGTGTAAGAACTCAGGATTAAACGATTTTGTTAAACACGGTAACAATTGTATGATAGCCAATTTGAAGGTTGATGAATTTGTCAATATGTGCATACAGGTGATGGCAGATACTGATGATTTATATACTTCGCTCGTTAATGGAGGAAAGAGATTAGCTGGTAAATTTTCCTGGTCGAGGTCGATCGATTCGTTTGAACGAGCTTTGAAAGAGATTTTATAATGAAAATAGGATTTATAGAGCCGGGAGTACACATTTGTGGTGGAATTAGAAGGATTTTAGAGGTTTCTAACTATCTGGTTGATTTTGGACACGATGTCTTTCTTTTTACTCCAACAGGGAAACCTAGTGGATGGATTAAAAATAAAGCTAAGATTCAAAAATTAAGCAAATTAGAAAACCACCGATTCGATGTTGTTATATTTAATCTGGCTAATCAGTATAAGGCGGCTTTAGCCGCAAAAGCAAAAACGAAGGTATTTTGGGTATTGGCTCCGGAAGCGATGTATAAACACCCTGCCGTGCCGATTTATGCACTTAATCAGCCTTTTTTCTTAGTAACTAATTCCAGCTTTACTAGAGGTTATATTTTAGACAATCTGCAACGAAAAATAAACTACAGCATCCCTATTATACCTGGTGGTATAAACCCAAATCATTTTAAATATGATCCTTTGATTAAAAAATACTACCATGTGCTTTATTATGGATCTGCTCGTCCTTGGAAAGGTTCAGATTTGATAAGGCATGCCGTTTCCGGTCTTGGTATTAAAGGTTTGAGCATGGAAGGTACGAATACATCGCAACACGAAATGTATAAGCTTTATAATAAATCAACCATTTTTGTGTCGGCATGTTTACGTGAAGGTTTTAATATGCCGATATTGGAAGCGTTTGCGTGTGGGTGTCCAGTAATATGTACAGATGACGGAGGCAATAGGGATTTCGTAAGAGATAGGTATAATGCATTGGTCGTTAAAAGGGATATTGCTTCTATAAAGCGGGGGATAAGTACGTTATTATCTAATAAAAATTTAAGAAAACATCTACGTAAAAACGGCTTAAAGGAAGCTTCTAAAGATAAATATGAATGGGGTAACATAGCGAGGCAATTTGAGAATGTCATCATTGAATTTTCGAAAAAAGTTTGATTTTTATGATTTTGGCTCCTATAGAGGAGGAAGTTTTAGATTGGCGCAATCTTTTGGTGCTCGAAATGGGCTTGGATTTGAAATTAATAAGAATAGAGTTCTGCGGCTTGCTAAAGCTGGTATACCATGTATGCAATTAGATGTTACTAAAGTTTCTCTTCCGAAAAACTCTGCAAATTTTATAGTTATGTGTCATTTTTTAGAACATCTCGATAATGAACAACAAGTCTTTGAAACATTGAAAAAGTCAATTGAAGCTGCTACTGATTTTATATATATTGAAGGACCGTCGTTCGATTTTGATGATTATTTGAAATCTCTCGGTTTTAAGTTTTTTTGGTATGACGGGTGTGGTCATAAGACCAGGGTTACTGTAAAGATGCTTCGTAGGATATTTGTTAAGCTAGGAATTAAGGATATTTCGTGTTTTGCTGAACAACCATATGTAAAAGATTCGAAATCTGATGACATTTATCCATATGACAGTGGTATACATAATACTTATTGCGATAAATCTTTTAAGAAAGAGACGGTTACATTTAAGAAAGACGTTTATAGATCTTTTGTTATGTTTGCCTGGTTGAGAAAGGGTGTAAACAAATCTAAGTATACTTTGACTAAGAGAATAAAAAATAAATTCAATATGAGAATTGAATTATGATTTCGGTGATAATTCCAATAGCTGGCGATAGTAGAAAAAGACACTTAAGAGCTTGCCTGTCTTTCTTGCGTAAACAATCATTTAAAGATTATGAAATTATACTAATAGAACAGGTAAATTGTCTGTTAGGAGGGAAACGACTATTAGGCGGTCCTTTTTATGAAAACGTTAACGTTGATAAATATTTAAGTATAAAGGATCCTGGAACCAATCATTTCAATCAGCCGTGGATGGCTAATGTCGGTGCAAATATAGCTAAAGGTGATCAATTGTTGTTTTACGACGTTGATCTTGTTGCTGGCAGCACTTATTTAGAAGCTGTTTCTAAATTCAAGGATCCTTATTTCATTGCTTGGAATCGAATGTTTTGTTTGTCACAAGCTTGTTCTGAGGAGGTACATAAGTCTAAAAAAATTTCTAGAAAATGTATATCAAGCGCCGAAGTCTGCAAAGCCGGGGTTCTTGATTATGCCGGATTTTCTGTGTGCGTGAGAAGGGGCTTTTTCTTTAATAAGTTAGGCGGTTATAATGAAAATTATTTGGGGTGGGGTGGGAATGATAATGATATAGCTTGGAGAGCTTTGAAATTATTGGGCAATGTTAGAGTTCTTCCTCATCATTTGCACCATTTATGGCATCCAAAAGGCTACTCGAAGCACATGTTGTGGGAACGTCGTGATGTTTGGTTAACTACTTATAAGTATCCTTTGAAGGTGAATAATAGATTGTTAAAAGTAAAGAAAGGTAATCCTAAAAGGCAAACTTTTATAAACATATCAGATATTCGCGTTGATTCGAAGGCGGAACATGCTAGAAGGAAGAAACGTTGAGAAGGAAAGTTAAAATAACTACCAAACTTTGGCATCCTCACGTTACGTCTAATCTATTCTTTGAGCGTTTGGCCTGTATTAGAGATTCTTATAACTTTATAGAATCAGAAAAGTCAAAGTTTATTATATATCAAAGTAGAAATTGCCCTGTTGGTCATCGTGGCAAAGTTAAGATACAGTTTGGTGTTGAAAATATGAAGCCTAACATGCAAGAGTGTGATTGGGCATTTGGTTTTCCTTTAGAGGAGGAAGTATCGAATAAGCGGTATCTTAGATTACCTAATTATGTGAGGTTGGGGGCCGGAGATGATTTGGTTAAGGTTAATCTTGATGTTCGATCGATAATTTCTAAGAAGAAAAAGTTTTGTGCATTTATTTGTTTTAACGGAAATGTTAGATTCAGAAACAGGTTTTTTAGACGTTTATCTCAATATAAGCGAATTGATGCTCCGGGGAAAGTATTTAATAACATACCATTTATTGATGGAGGATTTAATAATGTAGAAGCTTTAGAGAGATGTTTAGTAAATGATTTCTATGGTAAATTTGATAGAAAAGTAAAATTTCTTCGTGATTATAAATTTGTCATTGCTTTTGAAAACGAAGAGTCAGTTGGATACACTTCTGAACGTTTATATCACGCGTTTTCTGCTAGATGTATACCTATTTATTGGGGTAATTCTCAGGTTGATAAGGATTTTAATACTAAAAGTTTTTTAAATTTTTATGATTATGGGTCAGTTGACGCATTAATAGATGCAGTGATTGAGATTGATAAGGATGAGGATAAGTGGGAAGAAATGCTTAAACAACCGTATTATCATAATAATAAGCCAAATAAATATGTAGACAAACGACGCATACTTCAACGTTTTGGGGAAATCTTTAAACATTAAAATTGGAGAAACTAATGAATTATTATAGTCAAAACGGCGAAGATTTTGTACTATGGTCTCTTTTTCAGGATAAAACTGATGGTTTTTTTGTAGATGTTGGTGCTCTTGACGGTAGGCGTTTCAGTAATACTTTGAGCTTTGAAGAGGCTGGTTGGACAGGTTTATGTATTGAAGCACACCCATTTTATGCTAAATTAGCTCGTAAAAATCGTCCTAACTCAGTTGTTGTGCACGGTGCGGCATCTAATGAGGATAAGAAAGAAGTTATATTTTATGCGAATGAACTTGGTTCACTTTCTACCCTTGATCGTTCTTCAGAAGATTATTTTAAAAAAGCCTATAAAAAGGCTTTTCGAGGTTTTAAAGAGTTGAAAGTGCCAATGGTTACATTAGATAGTCTGTTACAGGATCTAGGCATTGATGAAGTTGATTTGGTATCAATTGATGTTGAGGGTACTGAACTGGACGTGTTGCGAGGTTTTACTCTCAAACGTTATAAGCCAAGAATAATTGTACTTGAATGTATGTTCAGTGAGCGACGGCCAAGAATAGAGCGGTATATGAAATCTGCTGGTTACTTGTTGGCACGAAAACTTTCTAATAATCTCTTTTTCTGTTATAAATCGGATGTGGGTACTGTTAAAAGCGCCAAAATCGATCAATCGAAGTTAGTTAGGACTGTTCACCCATTGTCCGTTAGAAAGAATTAATTTGATTTCTGTGAACTTTGAAAACGCTTGGCCTTCTGTTACCCTGAACGGATTTTTTCAGGGTATGCCGTATATGAAGATGTTTAATATGAAAATATCTGCCGATCCGAAATTTGTATTTTCCTTGTCTCAAAACAAATTTAGTGCGTGGCCTAAGGCTATAAAAATATTGTTTGCTAGTGAGAATTTTAGGCCTAACATGAAATGCTGTGATTGGGGATTTGGTTTTGATTATGAAGAAGACGTTAACAATAGACGATATATGAGAATACCCAGCTATGTTAGATTGGGTGCCGGGAATGATTTAATAAAACATAAACAAGACATTAGAAAGGGACTAGAAGCTAAAACTAAGTTTTGTGCTTTTGTCTATAGCCATTATATCCCAGTAAGACTTAATTTCTTTAAAAAGCTTTCTAAGTATAAACGGATTGATGCTCCAGGAAGATTATGTAATAATGTTCCGCCTATAGGTAAGTGTAGGACTCCAGAAGAATCACGTAGAGTGCCTGGCGCGTATAGAGACAAGATTGATTTTTTTCGTAGCTATAAGTTTGCAATAGTATTTGAGAACAGTTCTTATCCAGGGTATACGGACGAAAAAATCTACCACGCGTTTTTAGCCGGATGTATACCTATTTATTGGGGAAACCCCCATATCGGAAGAGAATTTAATTCGCGAAGTTTTATCCACCCATACGATAGGGATCATAAGAATTTAGACAGCATGCTCGATTATTTGGTCCAAAAAATAGAATATTTTGACAAAAACGATGATGCGTATTTGAGAATGTTTTCTGAGCCTTGGCTTATTGGCAATGTTCCTAATAAATGGATGAACAAAGACAGGATAATTAGTAGATTTAAGGAGATTTTTAGTGTATAATATAATAATACTTGGTTCTGGACGTAGTGGTACTAGCATGGTAGCTGGTTCTTTGAAGGATTATTTTTATGGCGATAAACTAATTCCTCCTCGCGAGGCTAATCCTAAAGGTTTCTTTGAAAGCCCTGTTATTAACTTGGATATTAATGAAGGTATTCTTAATTTGTCCACTAATGATTCTAAGGTGCTTGCGGGGAGATGGTGGCTTTCTGTTTTTCCATACACTTTACCACTAATAAGTTCTCTGCAGCAAAGAAGACTTATAAGAAAATATACTAAAAATGTTCCGTATTGCTTTAAGGATCCGAGATTTTGTTATACTTTACCTATCTGGCGTCCTTTTCTTGCTGATAATACAAGATTTATTTGTGTATTTAGACATCCTTATCCTACAATGATCAGCATTAGAAAGGAATGTCAGACAGCTTTATATCTGAAGGATTTTAATCCTACTGGTGATTACCTCTATGATTTGTGGTATCAGATGTACTATCATATTCTTAATAGACACATGAAAAAGGGTGAATGGTTTTTTATTCATTATGATCAAATGTTTTTTGATAAGAAATTAGATGAGCTTGAGGAATTTGTTGAGGCTAAAATTGATAGGTCTTTTCCGGAAAGAAGATTAATTAGGTCTTATTCCTTGGTTGATTTGCCGGTTGAAATAAATCATATGTATAAAACCTTGTGTGAGCTTAGTAGCTATGAAACTAATACTAGTAGCTAGTGCGTTGGGGAGAGTGGGCACCTCTGCTATGTCTGGACTTCTTAATCTTAATGGATTTGAAGTCGGCCGAAGACCAACGCCAGGTAATATTCACAACAAGAAAGGTTATTTTGAATTAAGAAAATTTAATGAGTTCTATTGTTCAGTGTACGGTAAATACTATAGTGATGATTTATTGGCTATTCCTTCGATTAAAAAAGTGAATAGTCTGGCCAAAAGGCACGCAAAAGCGTTTGAACGTCTTTTTGATAGTGAATTTACTACAGATAAAATAGTGTTTAAATCTCAGCGATTTCTGAACGTGCCATTACTATTAAATTCGAAGTATTGTGGGAGTGATATAAGGGTGATTCATATGATCAGAAACCCGGTGAATCAGGCTAGATCGATAATAAACATAAACGGGAAAATGAGCTATAGTGTTAACAGTTTAGTGAAGATTATAAACAAATGGATAAATTTTTCTGATAAGATTAAGAGTCACTACAAACTTAATTGTATTTCAATAAGATTTGAAGATTTTGTTAGTAATAAATCTATTGTAGAGAGAGTATCTGATTTTGTAGGTTGTAAAATTGATGCTCGATCTTGGATAGATGAAGGGATGGTTACTTATAAATGATTGTATCTCATAAGAAGAAATTTGTTTTTATACATATACCAAGAACCGGTGGCACCAGTATAAGAAAATGTATAGGTCATTTTAATGAAATACCTATTTGGCTACATAAATCTAAATTAGGAAAGCAAACTGATCAAAGATTAGAGAAACATGTAAAAGCGCACACACTTTTTTCTGTGATAGGAAGTTATAACGATTATTTTAAATTTGGATTTGTTAGGAATCCTTGGGATTGGATGCTTTCTATTTATTTGTTAATAAAAAAAGACAAGGCAGATCCAAGAAATAAGATGGCTAATCAGGTGAATTTTAAGGAGTTTGTTAAAATATTCTATGAATATGATCCTAAAGTCTATCCAGCACGAGATGGGCAGTATAGCTATCTTTATAGTAGTAATCGACAATTAGTTGATTTTATCGGAAGATTTGAAAGATTAAAACAAGACTTTGAAAAAGTGTGTTCTAAAATAGGAATAACAGCCAATCTTCCTAGGATTAATAGTACGACGCATGATCACTATAGGAATTATTATGATAGATATTCTAGGTTGTTGGTTGCAGAAATGTTTAGTAAGGATATAGAAGTATTTAGGTATAAATTTTGATGAAAGATTTAACTGTAATAATGGCTTACAGAAATAGGGAGAGAAACCTCAAAGCTTGCTTAACTTCTATATCTAGAAATACGTATATTCCTGAAGTGATAGTGGTGGATTTTGGTAGTAACAGAAATGTGGCAAGTTTTTTGCGAAAATACGAATGGTTGCATGTTATTAGGGTAATGCATAGAGGTATATTTCATAAATCTAGAGCGTTAAACATAGGTATAAAAGCGGCTAAAACGAAATATGTTTGTATGACTGATGTAGACGAGGTGTTTCAGCCTAATTTCTTCGAAATTGTGCGCAATAGCTTGACCGATAACAATTTTATTAGATGTAAAACTTATTTTTTAGATATTTTTCCGTCTCAATTTATCAGAGAATTTAAATATAAATCCGTACTAGACTTGGCTAAGAGAAGGAATTTCAAACGACCACATGGTGAGGGTTGTTGTCATGGGGTTAATCTTGATTGGTTATTGTCAGCTAGAGGATATGATGAGCGGTATGTAGGTTGGGGATTTGAAGATAAAGATCTAGTATTAAGGGCTGAATACTCAGGATTAAGGATGAAATGGGTGGACGATAAGACAAGCATGGTTCATCTACCACATCAGCGAGATCCGGCCTATTTTTCTGAAGTACGTAGGATTGAAAACGAAAAGATTTTTAAACAAAAACGTAATTCTGGAAAGATTGCAATAAAAGTTAATGATAATGGATGGGGTAAATTATGAGAATTCTTTTTAGTGGTGGAGGATACTACCAATTAATAAACACATTAAAATCTGAGGGACATGTTGTAAGTGGGTTTCCCTGGACTAAATTTGATAGAAATAGGAAATTATGGGATGAATTTAATAAGACTCTTTTGAGGAAGAAAATAAAGAATTTTAAACCAGACATCTTTATTTGTGCTAAAGGATTTAGAAATAATTATTTTATATATCCCGATACTTTGTCATGGATCAAGAAAAACGTTGGTATTTCAATTTATTGGTCCTTGGACGATCCTTTTGTGGTTAATAGTTTTATAGATAGTAACAGTTATATTGGATATAAAATAGCGCTTTCTTGCTCAACGCAAACATTTTCTAAGTACAGAAAAGTGGGTATGGACCCATACTTGTTTTGGCCTGCTTGGGATTCGCTGATAAATAAAACACCACCAAACGTGAAAAAGAAGCTTGATTTTATACTGGTTGGTACTCCATATGCATGCACTAATATACCAAGGAGGTTGGTCGCTCTTTGGGCTATGAGACAAGGAATGAATTTTGCTATATATGGTCCTAAATCTTGGATTGAGGATAAAGTTATCGTTGATAAATCCGGAAAACCATTTGTTCAGGGAGATGCAAGATTAGAGCCTTATTATAAAGGTTATTTTAGAAACTGGAGAAAGCTACCTGAGTTGTTATCATCGGCTAAGCTTAATTTTTCCAATCATGTATTAAAAGCTAAAATGTATTTGAATGATCGTGTGTTTTTGGTTATGGGACCTGGAAATGCTTTGATTATGGACTGTAATCCTGGTATAGAATCTGTGTTTAAGCATAACGTAGAGGTGATGTTTTACAAAAATTTTAGAACATTTGAGCACAGAGCTAAATATTTGTTAGATCATGATAATTATCGAAAGGAGATAGGAAAAAACGCCAGACGTAAAATATTGGAGGAACATACTTATAAAAATCGAGCTATCCAATTATTAGACATTTTGAAAAAGTATGGGTTTAAAAAATGAGAGTATTTATTATATTAGGCAGTGTAGGCTCGTGTGATATAAATAAAGGAGCAATAGAGGAGACATAATGACCACCAAAGCAATCGTTACGGGAATTACGGGGCAAGATGGTAGTTATTTGGCCGAATTGTTGTTGGAAAAAGGCTATGATGTTTATGGGATAATGCGAAGGTCTAGTACTTTTAATACTTCTCGGATCAATCATCTACTCTTCCCAGAAGAAAAAATAACGCTTATCTATGGCGATCTTAATGAGGGACTTGATAGGATCATTTACGATATTCAACCTGATTTCATTTTTAATATGGCTAGTCAAAGCCATGTTCGCGTATCTTTTGATGTACCGATTTATACTATGATTACGAACGCAGTTGGTCCTGTCAGGATATTAGAATCAATAAGAAAGCTTGGATTGCAGAAGAAAACTCGTTTTTATCAAGCGTCTTCAAGCGAGATGTTCGGTATGTCTCCGCCTCCGCAAAATGAAAATACGCCATTTCTTCCGTGCAGTCCGTATGGTATAGCAAAGTTAGCGGCATATTGGGCTACTAAAACTTATAGAGATGGTTATGATGTGTTTGCAGCCAATGGTATATTATTTAATCATACTTCGCCGCGTCGAGGGGAGAATTTCGTTGAGATGAAGGTAATAAGGGGCGCAGTAAGAATTAAGCTTGGTAAACAAGATAAACTTATATTGGGTAATTTGAAAGCAAAACGTGATTGGGGTTTCAGTAAAGATTATATGAAAGGTGTAATAAAAATAGTAGAGCATGATACACCAGATGACTTTGTAATAGCATCTGAACAGCAATATACCATAGAAGAATTTGTCTCCAGGGTATTTGAAAAACTTGATATGGATTGGCAAGAGAAAGTAGGATTTGATAAGAGATATTTGAGACCCAAAGAAGTACCTGACTTATTAGGAGATGCTTCAAGATTAAAGAAAGTACTTAAATGGGAACCGGAAATTAGTTTTGAAGAATTAATGGATATGATGATAAGGGACGTATATAAGCAGGAGATAGGAAATGTATGAAATACGCGATAAAAATAAGAAATTGCTAGCTGTCATTGAACGAATTGACGATATACATTCGGGTCTGCACTTTTACGGTAATAATTCGAATTATATTCAGGTGGGCGCATTTAGATATCCTCAGGGTAAGTTGTTAAGGAATCATATACATATTCCAAGACCAAGATTTACACCAAAGACTCAAGAAATTATGATAGTTCTTCGAGGACGTTGTGAAGTCCGTATCTTTGATGAACAGGAAGCATTTGTACAAGCCAATTTTCTAGAATCCGGGGATTTTATAATTTCTCTTAATGGTGGTATTGGATTTACCATCTTAGAGAATGATACTATTATGATTGAAGTAAAAAATGGTCCATATGATGTCGAAGACGATGACGAAGAGAGGAGGTTGATTAATGATACCGCAAACGAAACCACTAATAACGCAGACGGACATTGATGAGGTTGTTAAGTATCTAGCAAATGGTGGGTGGCTTACTGAATATATACAGACCAAAATTTTTGAAGATAAAATTTCTAAATTTCTTAATGTGAAACATGCTATATTAGTACCCAGTGGAACCATTGGTCTATATCTATCGTTATTGGCTGTAGAAATAACGAATGGAGCCATAGCGGTTCCTGATCTTACGATGGCGGCTAGTGCATTAGCGCCAGCATGGATTGGTTTATCTTTGGATATAATCGATGTTGATAGGCGCACACTTTGCATAGATATTAGCGAACTTGAGCAAATTATTCATAGAGTGGATGCAGTTATTTATGTTTCTTTGAATGGTAGATGTGGTGACATCGAGTATCTAAAAAGACTCTGTAATAAGTATGGAGTAGTATTAATAGAGGATGCTTGTCAAGCTTTAGGATCTAAACATAATAAGAAATCTATTGGTACATTTGGTGATATTGGTGTATTTTCTTTGAGTCCTCATAAGATCATTACTACTGGTCAAGGTGGTATTATAGTCACTGATAATGATAAAATTGCAGAAAAGATTAGGAGGGTGAAAGATTTTGGTAGAGAAGCACCTGGTGTCGATTTTTGTCCATTCCTTGGTTTGAATTTCAAATTTACCGATCTACAAGCCGTTATAGGTGTGTCGCAATTCAATACGATTGCTGATCGTATCGATACTAAGATACGAATTTTTGACAAATATAAATCGATGCTTGATGGTATTTGTCAATTTGTAGATTTTGAGTTTGGTAATGTTCCGTGGTTTGTTGATGTATACTTTGATAGCGAACGAGAAAGGAATGATGTATACCATCATTTAATTAAAAGTTCTATTATGACCCGATTGATGTATCCGCCAATTAGTGAACAACCCTTTGCTAAACGTATCTCTGTTAGCGTTTCTAAATCCTCTATCTCTCGTGACTTTTCCGGACGAGGCTTATGGTTGCCGTCTTATTTGAGTATAACCGATGAAGAAATAGAAACAGTTTGTAGGGAAATTAGATCATGCCTGAAGAGCTAAAATTACACCTTGGTTGTGGCAAAAAACATATGCCTGGGTACATCCATATAGATAAAAACAGTTTTCCTCATATTGATTATATTCATGATGTTGGATCTTTGCCAATGTTTTTTGATAGTAGTGTTGATTTGATTTACGCCAGTCATGTTATTGAATATTTTGATAGAGATGAGGTTGTTTCGGTGCTTTCGGAATGGAAGCGGGTATTAAAGCCAAAAGGTGTTATTAGATTGGCAGTTCCTGATTTTGAGGCGTTAGTTGAAGTTTATAAAGAGTATGGATTGAGTGCTGTATTAGGGCCTTTGTATGGAAAATGGAAAGTTGACCGTTATTACATATTTCATAAAACAGTTTATGATTTTAATAGTTTGTCTGAGTTGTTGGTCAGTGTTGGATTTTCTAATCCGCGTAAATGGGATTGGAGAAAAGTGTTTGTAAAAGAGTTGAAATACTACGATGACTATTCCAAGGCATACGTGCCTCATATGGACATAAACGGGCGATTGATTAGTCTTAACGTGGAAGCCAATAAATGAAGGTTTCTATATTAATACTTACGTATAATAGGATTGGTTTGTCGTCGAAGTGTATTCCCGACGCTATTAATAAAATAGGAAATATTGATGCAGAAATTCTAATTTGGGATAACTGTTCTAATGACGGAACTTTTGATTGGTTGATTGAATTTTCCAGAAGCTATGATAATGTAAGCATTTTTAATTCAGACAAAAATATTGGTATGGAGGCCATTAATAATTTGGCCGAGCAAGCATCCGGAGAATACATTATTAAAATAGATGACGATTTATTATTGCCTAATAATTTTGCTGAACGTTTGGTTAAAGTAGCTGAACAGGTAGATACAAGCAAGATTCTATTTATATCTTGGGATATGATTTGGAAATCAGGCACCACATTTGCTACCCGGTCCGGCACTTCTCATTTTGATAAGATAATTCCTATCAATGATGGTATTTTATATATCAGCTATGATCCTAAAAGATTTATGGTTAATGGTGCTTGTAGACTCTCTAGGCGCAATAAATTTTTGGAAATTGGCGGTCATCCTAAAGGGGTGATTTATGGAGTTGATTATAGTATTGCCAAAGTGGCGTCTAAACGCAAACTTTGGAACGCCTTTTGGGCACCTCCTGATATAGTTGTTCATCTTGGCAATAATGATGATAAGAATTATAGGATATTTAAAGATAAACAATTAGCGAAACATAGTTGTCCGAGGGACGTGTAATGCATCCAGTGGTGGTATCATTTGTTGTTCCTACTTATAATCAACCGGATCTTTCTATAGCTTGCTTTTCTAGTATTAGAGCTAACATAAAGACGCCTCATGAAATAGTTTGGGTAGATAATGGATCTACCAAAGAAAATATTGCTGCTATGAGAAGGGCTGTTACGCGTCCACGCATGCGTGCGAAATTAGTAAAATTTTCTCATAATATGGGTTTTGTTAAGGCTACCAATGCAGGCATTAAAGAAGCTGTCGGTAAATATATCATTCTTTTAAATAATGATACTAAAGTTGGCTGGACGATGGTGAAAAAACTAATAAAACCTTTTGCGTCTGATCCTAAGATTGGTGCTGTTGGTCCAGTTACGAACAGTCTAATAGGATGGCAAGGTGTAGCAAATCTTAATAGACGTTTTAAATTTAATTATCCGTCGATAGTAAAAGATTATGATAAGATTATAGAAAAAAAGTTTAAAGGTAGATTTATTGAAGTTGGTGGCAGAAAAGCTCCATTATCCTTCTTTTGTTGTTGTATTAAAAAAGAAGTCTTTGATAGGATAGGATTACTTGATGAAAATTTTGGTATAGGTCTTGGCGACGACGATGATTTTGCTTTAAGAATGGCTTATGCTGGATTTAAGCAGGTATTGGCATTAGACGCCTACTGTATGCACTTGCATCGTACTACATTCAACGCTTTGAATGTGAATATAGACGCAATTAGGAGACGTAACATAAGAATACTAAAAAGAAACGAAAAGAAGTATAAATCTAATGGAATATAAAATCTTTGTTGGTCCAAAGAGTTTGATAATATCACCAGGCCTTGTCGGTCTCGACAAGGACCGCGTGTCTAACACTTTGAAATTCCGTCCTAATAGTTATATGTTTACTAAGGCTTACAAGCTTGGGTCATGGGACGGGTACATAAAGTTGTATAAAAGAGGTCAAGCTCCGAGCGGGTGCTTTAATAAAGTAGCAAACGCTTTAAAGCGATTCGGACACAGTGTTGATATATATTTTGCTAATAATTACGTGCCGCATGGTGATGGTAAAATTTTCGGCCTTAATCTCGACGAATTCCAAATTGAAGCTGCTAAAAAAGCAATAAAATATAGGTATTGTGTGGTGAAGGCGGCTGTGAGAGCAGGAAAAACAGCCATAATGGCTAGAATAATATCATCGATTAAACACTTTCCGGTGTTGGTGATAACTAAGTCGGATAAGAGTTTGGTTAAGCAAATTCGTAATAATCTATCGAAGCTTTTAAACAGAAAAGTGGGTATTTATTCTGAAGGAGAAGCCGATATTAGAGATATTGTAGTATCACACTACCAAGCTATTATACCATTATTCTCTTCGGGAACGAAAAACAGAATAAAAAGATTAGAAACCGTAAAGAAGCATGAACGTATGAGGAAGCTCGTTAAGGATTGTAAAGTTTTATTGTTAGATGAATGCCATCATGCATTTTCTACAGAATTTAGAAACACTCTTGAGAAACAATTTGATTCGGCTGGCTACCGTATCGGTCTTTCAGGAACACCTTGTCCGAAAGGCATCACTCAAATTGAATTTGAATCGGTACTCGGTCCAATCGTTTATAGAATTGGATTTGGGGAATTGATAAACAGCGGTAGACTATCTAAGTCTACGATAGTGATTTATGATTTACCTAGCAAGTGGTTTGATCATATGTTGATTGATTTTAATGAAATCTATGAATCAAATATAGTAAGGAACAGTTTTAGGAATGGTTTTGTGGCCGACTTGGTTGGTAAATTTAATGATGACGGTAAGTCGGTATTGGTAATGGTATCGAAGATACATCATGGAGAAAATTTAAGAGAATTGATTAGTAACAGCTTTTTTGTGAGAGGTAAGATAGATTCGAAGACGAGAGAAATAGTGTACCGTTCTTTACAAGACGGTAAAATTGGATGTGTAATAAGCACGGTTGGTAAAGAAGGTTTAGATTTGCCCAAACTTGATATTGTTATTAATGCTGAAGGATTTAGTTCATCGGTTATTACGATACAGAAAATGCGATCATTGACTGCCCATAAAGATAAAAAGATGGCATATGTGATCGATTTCGTTGATAAGGGAGATTATCTTTATAACGCTAGTATTAAAAGAAAGAAATTGTATTCGAAATTGGACGGAATAAAAATGAAAAATAAGCGGGTTCCTAAAGATTATATTCCTGGGAGATTATTATGATGGATGCGATTGATGATATTGTCGAAAGACATATTATTTCATATTTGAAAAATTTAAAGGAGCAAAATCTTAGATTGAAAGCTTATATAGAAAAATCGGGGCTGTGGTCTACAATTAAGGATATAGAAGAGTGGAAGCCTTATGATTTCTTTCATTATTTTTGTTCATCGTATAGGAAAAAGTATAGAAAGGAATATAAAATATCCGGTTCGATAGTTAGAGGTTATCAACGTATTGAACAATTTTTAGATGCGCACGATATCTCAAATCAGGAATATAAAAGCTTTATTGACAAAGCTTTTGCCAGGTATTTTACTGAATATAAAAAACCTATGATTGGTAGCATTTGTAGTTTTAAGTTGTTTAATAAGCTTATGTCTAAGAAATTGGGATTGGTTGATGAAGATTGGTTCTCGATTGAACAGTCAATAAAACAGGAAAATGAGAAATTTGTGGAGTATTTAGAGCAAGATCGTTGTGAAGATTATCTTGACGTAATCAGTAAGGCCAGGGAAGAGCTAGATATATGAATATTGAGAAGTTGGAAAATCAGATCAGAAATTGTAAGAAATGTCATGGTATTGGTGTGGTGGCTGTGCATACTGATGCTGGGGTTGTATTAGAGGATTGTGATTGTGTAAAGAAGATGTCTGATATTATGCTTTTGGTGGATGCTAATATACCTAGTCAGTATTGGGATTATTCGTTGAAGAATTTAACGTCTCGTTTTGTAAACAAGAACAAATCACAGATTGCTAAAGTTGAAGCCTATATAGATAATTTGGATAGCCAGATCAAGAGGGGTAGGGGGATTTGGTTCAATTCCGCGCCCGGTCTTGGTAAAAGTATAATTATCGTAAGTATTCTTAGAGAATCAATAAAAAAAGGATTCACTGCATATTTTGAGAGAGCATCTCATATAGTAAATTTAAAATTCAGAGCTTTGAAAGATAAAGAAGCTAGCGATTTGGTTGACTACATCATCAAATCAGTTAATATATTGGCTATTGAGGAGATTGAAAAAGTATATCTTTCTGATGATGAAGCCATGAACAACCAATTATTTTATGAATTTTTGTCCGATGTGTACGATGCGAAAATTTCTTTGTTGATATCGTCAAATGATACGAAAGTGAACGTGCTTTCGCGATTTCCTGGATATATAAAAGATAGACTTAAAACCCTCGCTAATATAACATTCGTCGGTGCTTCCGAGAGGGTATAATGATCAGGCTTAGTTCTGATGATGTTGAATTGAGGTTGTTGTCATTTTTCTTTAGACCTCCTTTTCATACGAAGTCTACATCCATAAATCGTGAATTTTTTACCAAGTTAACCCATCGTCGTTTGTTTGAATTAATACAGGCATTTGTAAGAAAATATCAAACTCCTCCTACTAAAAAAACTTTGATATCCTTTTCGGAAGAATTTATTTCGAAGAAAGAAGATGTAAAAAAATATGCTGATGCGTTATCTTTGCTTAGTGGCCTTCCTAAAATAAAATCCCAAGAATTTAATTATTATATAAATAAAGCAGAAAATTATTATGTCGGACGTACTATATTTGATTTGGCCGAAGGCATAAAAAACGATTTTGAGAATAATTTGGATGTTGATTTTCGGTCAATGCGAAAAAAATTACTCAGATCATTGTTAATATCGGCTGAGGATGACCGTCGCATTAAGCGTGGGTTTATTTATGAAAACGTTAAAGAGCGTTGGGGAGAGTATAAAAAAGCGGCTGCTGGAGAAGCTGAGGACCTGATACCTTTTGGTATATCTAAGCTTGATGAAAAGCTTGGTGGTATGAGAAAGAGTTTTGTTACTTTGATGTATTCTAAAACAGGTGGAGGAAAAACTCGTACATCTGTTAATATTGCTTATAATGTGGCTTCAAAAGGCTATAAGGTAATGTATTTTTCTTTGGAGATGGCTTTTAATTTTATCTCCGCTTGTTTTGATAGTCGCATGTCTTTAATAGATGGGAATTCTATTATATATGGGAAATTAGATAGTAAGGATATAAAAAAGTATAAAAAAGCATTGAAAAGACAAGTAAAGGAGAAATTTAATGTGTGGTTAGTGGATATACCGCACAAAGCATCGACTGATGACATTTATCAAGAAATAGAAATTTATAAAGCTATGAACGGATCTTATCCAGATTTGGTGATAATAGACTATGCTAATTTGATGGCTCCGGTTATGTCTTATAATGGGAGATCAGAGAAGTATGATTTTCTTTTTAAAGAGTATCATGAAATAGCTAGATATACTAATACATGCATTTTAACTGCAACTATGGAGAGTAGAGAACGTTCCAAGCTTGACAAAGCCAGAAAACGTCACAATGAAGAAGAGCGTGAAGGAGTTGAGGGTATAGGATTATCTAACTATATGGCTCCTCACTGTGAGATAGTGCTTAGATTGAGGCAAACTAGGGAGGAAGCCTTACGTAATAAGCTATTTGTGGTAGTTGATAAACATCGATATGCTAAAGCTTATGAAGAAATCGAGCTTTGTGCCGTTTGGGCTTTGAATTATGTTGGTGATAGATTGATACCGGGAACTAGTAAGATTAAAATCTTAAAGCAAGGATAATGAATAGATCATTTATAGAAAGTGTGTATAAAAAGGCTGGAGTCGATTTATCTCCTGTTGGGGATAGGTGGGTTTCCTTATGCCCATTCCACAAGGAAACTAAACCAAGCTTTTACGTTTTTCCTGATGGTGGATATAAATGTTTTGGGTGCGGAGTTTTTGGATCTATACAGGAGTTTATTGATGATGATAATGATTTAAATCTCCTACGTATTGATATGGAGACAATTAGGGATAAAGAATCGGAGATAGTTGATGATTTCTTCAAGTCTTTGGAAGTTGATTTAAAGAAAGCTGTTAAGAAGAAAAAATTTAATAAGATGTCGAAAGCCTATGATAATTTTGATAGGTTGATAATTTATGAAAGATTTTATAGAAGTAGAGCATCGTTGATGCTTAGGATGACTGCCGTAAAACGATTGTACAACAAAACGATAAAGGAGGTATTATGAAGGTTCCAATTACACTAGGAGAATGTGAGCCATCTAAAGAGTATGTAACTAAGTATGGAAAGCGTATTCAATTACTGCATAAGTCCTCTACTAGGGCAAAAATTTTAGTATTGGCTACTGGAGGAGAATTGTATGTGCCTCTTCATTATAAGGTTTTTCCTATTAACAGCGAAGATGAAGAGGAAGAAGAAGTGACCATAAAGGCTTCGGAAGTTATTGAGGATGAAGTTGAACAAGATGAAACAGATGAGAACGCGGTTCAAGATGAGTCTGAAGAGGATGAATTAGATGAAGAATCTGAAGAAGATGAATCGGATGAGGAATCCGAGGATAACGAGGATGAAGAGTTTGAGGAGCCAGAAAAGCCGAAAACAAAATCAACTAAGAAACCAAGTAAATCGAAAGCCAAAAAATTGAAGACAAAGAAAGAAAAGAAAGGGGACGCAATGAAGCAGACAGCCAAACAACTAGTGCTTACGATGTTGAAGCGTAGTAAAAAGAAGGGTGTTACTCGAACCGAATTAGCGAAAGCTATTATGGCTAAGGGGCTTACGGAAAATGTTGATATAAAGAAAGTTAAGAATTATGTAAGTTTGGTGCTATCACTTTTGAAGAAGAAGGATAAAGTTAAAATCGTATCTATCGAGCCAGGACGCTATGTCATTGAGGAATGACGATTGTTCGGAGAAGTGTCCGCGTTTTGAGGTTGCTGTAAATTCGCCTTGTCTTTGGGGTGAAGGACCGAAAAACGCTAAGATACTTATAGTAGGACGCGATCCCGGACAAACCGAGGATTTGCAGGGACGTCCTTTTGTAGGTGAATCAGGGAAACTTCTCAACAATACCTTAGAAAATGTTGGTATATCCAGGGATGAAGTATATATTACCAATGCGGTGAAATGTACTATGCCTGGATATAATAAACCTCCTTCTAAAAAGATATTGCGTTTTTGTAGGATTCATCTGGAGAAGGAAATAAAAGAGATCAAACCCAACCTAATTGTTACGTTGGGCTCTGAAGCTCTGGAATCTGTTCTTGGGAAGACTGGTATCACCAAATGGAAGAATAATGTATATTTTAGTGAAGAATTTGGTATTAAAGTAATTCCTATCTATCATCCAGCTTATGTGCTGCGTTATCCTGAACAAAAGAAGATAGCTATTGATTTCAAAAAAGGATTTGAACTAGTAGCTGCTGAATATGGTAGTAAAAGTTCGAACAGAAGCGAATGTAAATTTGTCATAGCTCAAGACAAAGCCAAAATTGATAAAATACTAAATATTTTGGAATCTTCTAAGGAATTCGCTTTTGATCTTGAAACATCGTCGTTGAATCCGATTTTAGCTAAAATTGGGATCATTTCAGTATCGTGGAAAAAAGGATATGGAGCAGCAATTGTTTGGGATAAATTGAACAGTAATCAGAAAAAAAGATTATATAAGTTATTGACTTCGAAGCATCATTTGAAAATTGGTCATAACCTAAAATACGATATTGAGGTATTATTAGCTAATAAAGTGAAAGTGAAAGGTCCTTTCTTTGATACGATTGTAGCGCACTCTTTATTAGATGAGAGCGCCCAACACAATCTTGATTATTGCGTGCTGACGTATTTGGATATGGGTGATTAT
>Ga0136651_10000297_pt1 | contig 26672 bp, 20 predicted proteins | sample Mar14236cmmetaG_FD_94867 | JGI IMG/M metagenome (GOLD analysis project Ga0136651, IMG submission 94867) | Marine hydrothermal vent microbial communities from Guaymas Basin, Gulf of California to study Microbial Dark Matter (Phase II) - Marker... ... | reverse complement strand
TAAAAAACTTACATTTGGTTTATCAGAAATTCTTGCCCGATCAATCATATTGCATCTTTTATTCCTATATGTAATTTTTATAAGTTACATTTCAGTATCCTATAAGCTATTTAATTTTATGAAATACAACCGCCCAGTATTAAAAATAATAATCAAAGACAAATTATTGATTATCCTGCTTTCCCTAATAGTGATGGTATTCTTCTTCTCCGCTTGTTCCCGGCAACCAGAAATTTTCACCCCCGATCCTACACCCACCCAAGAGCTTTTTGAAATAACCCCCGAACCTACCTTGTCTTTAACATTCGCTCCCAAACTGATCACTCCGCCTTATCTTATCTGGCTGGATCCCTCTTTGCCTGAAACCATTCGCGATCTGATTTCTCAACAAACTGAACTCAATATAACTCCAGAAAAAGAGCAAGCCCTGATGTCCATTTCGTCAGCAAAGGCCCGTAAGATAGGTTCCTGGACCTATCTTCTGGTTGCTCCTTTTTATTCCAGTCTGGACGATGTTCAGATCTCTGATCTTTTGAATATCTGGGAAACCGGGTCGATGGATATACCAGGCTATGAGCAACTGCTAATGAGTGAAGAGACCCAAATCCATCTTTCTCAATTTTTGGGGTCACCCTTTTCAAATGGAATATCTATCACTGAGTCAGACCAAATTACTGATCAGATCTGGAATGACACTAACGCGCTTGCTATCATTCCTTTCGAGCTGTTGAATCCTTCACTCAGAGTCATATCTATCAACAATAAAAACCCTTTGACGTTTTCTTCAAACGACGAAAGTTATCCTTTATCTTACCCAATTTACTTGACTATTTCTGACTTTTCACTTCTACATCAAATTGATTTTTCCAACCTCACTAATTTCGACCGCTCAAAATTAACCTCTGTTGTTCTGACAGGCGTAACTGCCCTAGTTAGAAGCACCGCATCTATCATGGAAACTCGAGGAGTTCTCTATCCTGCAGATGATATCCGGGATATCCTTCTGTCAGCTGATATAACCCACATCAGCAACGAAGCACCTTTTGATATTGATTGCCCTATTCCAAATTCTACCCAGGAAGATTATTTATTCTGTTCAAGTGATTCCTATATTGAACTACTCGAATCCATTGGAACAGATATCGTTGAACTTAGCGGCGATCATTTTGGAGATAGAGGGCCTGAAGCAATGTTTCATACTTTAGAATTATATGATCAGCACAATCTCATCACATATGGTGGTGGTCAAAACTTACAGGCAGGATTAGATCCTGTTATTATTGTGCATAATGGGAATAAGATCGCCTTCATTGGTTGTAATGGTAAAATTTTCGAAGGGTATGCCACCGCTTCTGAAACCAGACCAGGTGCATCAAGATGTAATTTTGATTGGATGCTTCCAAAAATCACCAGCCTTTCCGAGGAAGGATATTTGGTGATCACTACCATGCAACATGAAGAAGTGGACAGTTTTTTCCCCATCTCGCTCCAGCAGTACGATTTTCGCCGCTTGTCGGATGCTGGTGCTTCAATCGTCAGCGGAAGCCAGGCTCACCACCCCCAAGGAATTGAAATATCCGGCTCCAAATTTATTCATTATGGCCTTGGAAATTTATTCTTTGATCAATGGTACCAGGCCATAAACAATCCAGAAGAACATATCAATAAAGACAAGGCATTTATTGATTTTCACTACATTTATAACGGCAAATACATCAACACTAGACTGATACCCCTGCAATTTATTGATAACGCTCGCCCCCGCTTGATGACAGAGGATGAGGAAGCCCTATTCCTCAAAGATTTTTACAAAGCTTCAAAGTGGAATGACAATTGGATTTATCTCTATCCAACCAGGTATTATCATGAAATATTGGAAAATTAATGAAAAAAACATCCTTCAATAAAAATATCTTCCTAATAATCATTCTGGCCATATCTATTATTTTCTTGGCCGTTAGCCTTGATTTCTCAATTGCGTCTGCCTCTGATACATTACCATCCGGGTCTTCCCAGGCAAACCAGTCCTTTACTCAAGAAGCCGAAGAAGAATCCAATATCATCCTCATCATCGAGATCGTGATCGGCCTGCTATTGATCTCATCTTTAGTGGGCATAATAACTGAGAGACTTAGGGTCCCTTATACCGCAGGATTGGTTGTAATCGGTCTTATCTTGGCCCTGATCGGCCGAACAGATATCACTGTCAGCCCGGAACTCTTTTTAGGATTATTGGTTCCTCCTTTGATATTCGAAGCCGCATTCCAGGTTAAAGCTCAAGATCTCCTTAAGGATATGGCTCCTATCCTCAGCCTGGCAATCCCTGGAGTTTTATTAACTACTTTCTTGGTGGGAGGCGTCCTATATTGGGGAACTGATTTTTCTCTGACAACAGCGCTTTTATTTGGGTCTTTGATCGCCGCAACAGACCCGGTAGCTGTAGTATCCCTTTTCCGTTCTCTTGGAGTCCCACATCGACTTCAGCTGCTCCTTGAAGGAGAAAGTCTGTTTAATGACGGGACCGCCATAGTGCTATTCAACATGATGCTCACGATAGCTATAACGGGCTATTTCAATCTGGGGGAAAGCATTCTGAACTTCATTGTCGTCTCCGGTGGTGGCTTGCTTATCGGATTATTACTGGGCTTAGTGATATCTCTAGCTATCAGCATTATTGACAATTCCCTTATTGAAACTACCCTTACTACTGTTCTAGCTTTCGGATCCTACATCCTTGCGGAGCAATTTCACGTCAGCGGCGTTTTGGCAGTTGTTGCTGCCGGAATTGTCAGCGGTAATCTCGGTCCGCAGCGGATGACTCCAACAACCCGCATCCTTGTTTATAACTTTTGGGAATATGCCGCTTTCCTAGCAAACTCCTTTGTATTCCTATTAATTGGTCTGCAAATCGACCTGAATATCTTAATTACTGATTGGAAAGCAGTTCTCTGGGCGATCCTTGCTGTTCTGGTGGCAAGGGCAGCTTCAATTTACGGTTTATCGTGGATCGGTCCTGGTATTCCCCGACGTTACAAACATGTTTTATACTGGGGCGGGTTAAGAGGTGCTATCTCGCTCGCGCTTGCTCTTAGCTTGCCTGTCAGCCTTGGTGAACAAGGCACAATAATCAAGTCAATGGCTTTTGGCGTTGTGCTTTTCACTCTACTTGTCCAGGGTTTAACAATGAAGCCATTTATCACCCGTATGGGGCTAATAGAAAAAAGCCCTGCCCAGGAAGAATATGAAAGCCTAAATGCGAGATCTGTCATGGCCAGGTCAGCCCACAAACAACTCGAATCGATGTATAAGGACGGAATGCTTTCCAGCCATGTTTGGAATGTCCTCTCAAAACCAATCACGACGCATGCAAATTCCCTGTCAGACACCGCAGCAAAGACCATGCGCGCTCATCCCGATGTAGAAACCAAAGAACTTGAATCTGCCATTAAAGCAGTTTTGACCAGCGAAAGGGCAACCCTGCGAACCCTGCTCCGCGATGGAAGGATCTCTGAAGAAACTTTTACCAGCCTAGTTCATGAAGTTGACAGTGCATTAACAGAACAACAATCAGATCTAGTTCGGCTTTTGATGACACGCACTACCAAGAACATTGAAATTCTAATGACCATCGTCATCCAAGATAAAGACCTCCAGAAGATCTCCAATCTTCTGGAACCTTATGGTTTTCCGATGACTCATATTGCCAGCACTGGTGGATTCTTGGGCCGCAAGAATGCAACTGTTTTGATTGGTCTACCAAAAGGTAAACGCCTCGTAATCAAAAAACTTCTCGAATCCGCTAATTTAGCCAACCTAAAGGCCGGGGCTGAAGATACCAAAATATCACCTGAGCTATCGCATGACGGTGCCACGATCTTCAGCCTACCTATTGAGCGCTACGAGGAACTTTAACCATGAAAATGATCCTGGCTATTATGCCAACCAGCATTAGCGAACCCGTTTCAACTAAACTTCTGGAAGCTGATTATAGAGTCACAAAATTCGCTTCAACGGCTGGTTTCTTATCAGGCGGCACAACCACTTTGATGGTCGTTGCCGATGCTAATAAAGTTGAAAACGCTTTGGAGATAATTAGAAATCATATTCCCACCGCTGCTCCTACTGATATAGCTCATGCGCGGGTAACAATCTACGTGATGCCCGCCAAGGATTTTGAGAGAGTGTAATATGGATAAAAAGATGATTTTTGCAATTCTTGAAGATACAGAGTCCGAGTCAGTGATGCGTGCGATTCATAATGCCGGCCATCCTTTGACGTTAATTGATTCCACTGGTGGTCTTTTGCGGCGCGGGAACAGCACATTAATTGCCGGTGTTGATACGGCTGAAGTGGATGGCTTCATTGAACTGATCAACCATGAATGCAGCCCAAGTATCAATCCATTTAAAAAAAGGGCGACTATCATGGTTTTTGATGTTGAACACTTTGAACAAATATCATAATACCTACAAATCCGTATATTTCGCTTCTGTGATAGATAACCTGGGTTATAATGAAATTCTGACAACATTTCTTTGATCTAGAGGAAAATTTATATGTGGTTGTTAACAATCCGAGTGCCAGGCAAAGAACCCCAGAAATATACTCTGAAACCAGGTGGTAACACAATTGGAAGACACCCCAATAACGACATCGTGATTGCCGAGCCTTCCGCTTCCAGACAGCACTCCCGAATTGATTACAACCGCAGTACTGACACAGCCCTTTTGCAGGATCTCACGAGCACCAACGGTACCTATATCAACCGCAGACGCCTCTCGTACACTTACAGGCTTCAACACCTTGACATGATCCGTATTGGGAGTTCCACCATAAACGTTGTCATTCGAGGCACTGACGAACCTCTTGATACCGTGCGCGGTCCGCAGAAGTTTACACGGGAACGATTGCTCGAAGCCCTCGATCACCACACAGTATTGATGTACCAAATTTCCGAGAGACTTAACACTGTAATGAACCTCTCGGACTGCCTCGAGGAAATCGCTTTCCTGATGAAACAAGCAATGGGTGCTGACAAATGCAAAGTAATCCTCAAGGAGCAATTTGACGAGATGGAGGATTTTGGCTTCCCGTCAACCCTTGCTCAATCTGCAATCACTGAAAAATCTGCTGTGGTTATCCCGGATATGGCCCAAAGCGATGCCGCCCAGGACAGCGAAAGCGCCACGCTCCTCAAGATCAAGAGCGCACTTTGCGTTCCTATCATGTCTGAAAATGAGATCATCGGCTTGATCTATATGTATAAATCCAGGCCCGATTCTCGGCCATTCACAAATACAGACCTCCAGGTCGCTATTGCCATCAGTCATCAGGCAGCACTCACTATCCAGAGGGTTAATTTGCTGAATAAGGTCCAGCAGGAGCAAAGCCTGCGGCAAATGTTCCAACGCTTTGTCTCTCCCCAGGAAGTTGATTATGTACTCCGGGACTACGATCTTCACGGCACCCTTCCGGGGCTAAAGGAAAGGAGGATCTCGGTCCTGTTTGCAGATATCGCCGATTCTACAGGTCTGGCAGAAGCTATGGGGGCCCAAGAATTTGGAAAAATGCTAAATAATTACTACCTAGGGATAACCGATATTATTTTTGGGAATAGTGGCGTGGTCAGGTATTTGGGAGATGGTGTGTTGTCAGTGTTTGGTATGTCAGACGAGAAACAAAACCACAAATTAAAAGCTGTAGACGCTGGAATTGCCATTCTAAACAGAATGAAAAACCTTTCAAGTGAGTTCGATCAGCCTATAAACCTCCGGCTAAGTGTAAAATCAGGCAGAGCTGTAGTTGGTTATGTTGGTACAAGCGAAAGAGTTGAGTTCACCGTTCTGGGTGATATGGTAAACGTTGCCAAAGGTATGAATCCATTCGCAGACCCCAACAGCATAGTTGTTGGTGACGAGGTTTACAAATCCCTATCCAATGATTTCAATATGACAAAGCTGGATTCAATAATCGTCAAAGGCCGAAAAGGCCAAGTTAAGATATATGAAGTAAATCTGGACAAACAATAGTTCCAGGTTTTTTCAAGAATTAATCTAGAGCACCCTTACGGGTGCTCTGTATTTTTTATAAAACAAAATCAAACGAGACACGCAGATGAGTAATAATCATACTCCAAAAGAATTAACAGGAAAACAGGTATATTCTATCGCGGGCGGTCATTTGTTCCATGATTTATATACTTCATTTTTAGCCCCGCTTCTTCCAACCTTAATGGATAATCTGTCATTAAATCTTACTGGCGCCGGCATTCTTACTAGCATCTCTAGACTACCGTCCATATTCAACCCTCTGATCGGTTATTTAGCTGACAAAACAGGCGCCCGCTATTTTGTAATATTCGCTCCAGCTTTTACGGCAACCCTAATGAGTTTGATTGGAAGCACAAATTCTCCAATAGCTCTAGGAATTGTCCTTTTCCTTTCTGGCACAAGCTCCACGATATTTCATGCATCGTCACCAGGATTGGTTGCCAAGGCCTCAGAAACCAGGAAGGGTTTTGGCATGAGTGTATACATGGCGGGGGGAGGTATTGGGAGGGGTTTTGGCCCCCTTCTGGCAATTTGGGCAGTTTCCATCTGGGGTTTATCAGGACTTTGGCGTCTGATGTTTTTGGGATGGGGAGTCAGTCTCATTCTTTTCTTACAATTTCGCGATTTTGAGTTCAAACCAAAGGAAAGATATTCCCTTCGCGAAGACCTGCCATTTTTCAAGCGTTTCTTCATTCCCCTTGCTTTTGTCTTAATCTTGCGCTCAGCCCTTACTGCTTCCCTCAGTACCTACTTGCCTGTTTTTATGGTGCAATCGGGTACTCCCCTCTGGTTAGCAGGGGCTGCTCTATCCATTCTGGAAATATCAGGAGTAATTGGCGCTCTCATCCTCGGCCCTTTTAGTGACAAGATCGGCCGAAAAAAGACCATCACTATCTCAATAATCATTTCAGCTTTTCTAGTACCAATATTCCTGCAATTGACTGGCTGGGCAGTTTTTCCCCTCTTGATTTTGATTGGATTTTTCAGCCTATCCACTGGCACGATCTTTTTAGCCCTTGTTCAGGATAATTTCCAGCATCATCGCGCTACCGGGAACAGCATTTATATTCTATTAAGTTTTCTTTCGAATGCTATTATGTTAATTGTAATCGGATTGATCGGAGATAATTTCGGCTTAAGTCTGGCGTACTGGATCAGCGCTTTTGCTGCTCTTTTATCAATTCCAGTAATGCAATTTCTCCCTGCATTCAACCCCAGCCAAAAAACCTAATGAATAATAATCCAGAGATTACTCTAAAGACAATATTCAATACCTGGTGGCCTCTGGCTTTGAGTTGGTTTTTAATGGCGCTCGAACTACCCGCGCTAAGCGCTATCATCGCTCGTCTAGCTGATCCAAAAATCAACTTAGCGGCATATGGCGGGATAGTCTTTCCCCTAGCTTTGATTATTGAAGCACCAATCATCATGCTTTTGGCCGCCTCTACTGCTCTGAGTAAAGATTGGGAATCGTATCGCAAGATACGAAAATTCATGCACACAACAGCCGGCATTCTGACAGTCCTTCATATTATTATTGTTAGCACTCCACTCTATTTTTTTATTACCAGACAGATCATTGGCTCACCGGAAGAGATCATTATTCCAGCTCGATATGGTCTGGCAATCATGCTCCCATGGACCTGGTCCATCGCATACAGGCGCTTTAATCAGGGTGTTTTAATTCGTTTCGGCCATTCGATTATAGTTGGCCAGGGCACTTTTGTCAGGCTAGCCGCTGACCTGATCGTTCTCCTAATTGGGTATTTTATCGGTTCAGTTCCCGGTATCGTAGTAGCCACGGCAGCTGTAGCTTCCGGCGTTATAAGTGAAGCAATATTTATTGGAATAAAAGTTAAACCAGTGATTGATAAACAGCTCCGTCTCGAACCAGAAGTCAATCCCCCTCTTACTAAAGTATCTTTTCTTCGATATTACATACCTCTAGCTCTTACATCGTTAATTACTTTACTTTCTCAACCTTTGATCAGCACAGCTTTGAGTAGAATGCCCATGGCTTTGGATTCCTTGGCTATCTGGCCGGTCCTCTCCGGTCTGCTATTTATCTTTCGCGCACCAGGAATCGCCTACAACGAAGTTGTTGTAACGCTTCTCGATAATTCAATCGCGTTTCGCAAGCTAAGGGAATTCGCCGCTATTTTAACAGCAGCCACATCTGTACTCCTGTTTTTAATAACTGTAACTCCGCTTTCAACGATCTGGTTTATGAAAGTTACGGCTCTTCCATCAACATTGATCACTCTAGGAAAAACTGCCCTCTGGTTAAGTTTACTGATACCTGGAGCGAACGCACTTCAGAGCTGGTATCAGGGAATTCTATTGCATTCCGGAAAAACCAATGGAATTACACAGGCAGTGAGCGTTTTCTTGCTGGTAACAATTGGAATTTACACGTTAGGCATTATGCAGGATAATTATCCAGGTATATATATTGGCACGCTTGGTTTTTCTCTTGGAATGGCTTGTCAAGCCGCCTGGCTAAAATACAAAACCAACTCTGCTTCGCTTGAATTTATATAATCCTCTTAAAACAAAAACACCTTCAAAAACGAAAGTGTTTTATCAGCTCCCCGGGCGGGATTCGAACCTGCAACCTATCGGTTAACAGCCGATCGCTCTACCGTTGAGCTACCGGGGATTTTTTACTGCGGCAAGATTATAAACAGAGATGATAGGTGTGTCAAGTCAATCCATGGCTCGTTTATTATTTACGCCTTGTTTATATTAACACTGATCATATTATATAAATGGATATTTTTTTGCAGTTATGTAAACTCCATTTATTTGACGGATATGACCCTTAAATGTATAATCCCTTAGGTATTCAAATCCAATTGGGGTATTAATGGCATTAAAAGGAAACCTGAGAGACTTTTCGTTTTCTCAGCTATTGAATCTAATCAGTCTGGCGAAGAAGACTGGCACGCTTCAGGTCCATGGCCCAGAAAGAGCCGCTTCAATTTCATTTGACGTCGGCAAATTAAGCTATGCGCAAAATAGCAAAAAGGACCACGGACTGGCCGCTATATTGCTTCGCAGCGAAAAACTCACTGATAAACAATATCAAGTCATCAAAGACAAAGCTAATAATATCGGAGACAAAGAATTGGGATTAATGCTAATTAATTCCAATTATGTCACCCAGGACGAGATCCTGGCCAGCCTTAAAAATGAGTTTGTCTCTACCGCCAACGACCTTTTCACCTGGGAAGAAGGCATATTCCATTTCGAAAATAATCTCAAACCTTCTGCTGAAAAAATTTCCCTATTGATAAATCTGGAAAATATCATCATAGAAGGCTCTCGACAGCTGCAAGAAATGGAACGCCTGCAGGATGAACTTCCCAGCCTGGATATGGCACTAAAGTTCACCGACAATCCTGGAACAAATATCCGCAACGTCAATTTAAGTGTCAAAGAATGGCGAGTTGTTTCGTTCATCAATCCCAAGAATTCAATGAAACAAATTGCCAAAACCACAAAACTCGATGAGTTTGAATTCAGGAGAATTGTTTACAGCCTGATCCAGGCGGGTCTTGTTGAGATCATTCGCCCGGAAGGTGTCGCTCCGCCCACACCAAAAGTTCCGACTCTCCCTGTAGAAGGCGCGGAAGAACAAAAATCTCTCGTCAACAGGCTCATTAATCGTATTCGTTCTTTATAAGTAGAGAAATTGTAATTATCGCCTCAAAGGGAAGCACCCTATGCAAACCGTCAAAATGGTAGTCACCGGTCCATTCAGCTCAGGCAAAACGAAGTTCATTCAAACAGTGAGTGAAATAGATGTTGTTGCCACCGAACGGAAAATTTCTTCCGAATCGGAAAGAATTAAGGAGACCACTACGGTTGCTATGGATTTTGGCAGGATCACAGTCGATGACGATCTTGTTTTATACCTATTTGGAACACCCGGTCAGAAACGATTTGATTTCATGTGGGAAATCCTTTCAGAGGGTATGCTGGGTTTTGTTGTTATGGTTGACAGTTCGAGGCCAGAAACATTCAGGGAAGCACGGCGGATTCTTGAAACTTTTCGTGCCTATGCTCCTACTCCATATGTAGTAACCGCCAACAAACAAGATTTAGAAGATGCCTGGGATCCTGAGGATATGCGTATCGCACTCAGGCTTGCCCCCGAGGTTAAACTGCTTCCTTGTACCGCAACAGATAAAGAGTCCGTCAAGAATGCTCTCCTTGAGCTTCTTTACAGCATCCTCGAAAGAATGGAATCAGATTAAATATATGCTGATTTTGAATCAAAAACAGGCCCTCGTTTTTTTAGTGGCCTGTTTTTTTATTCTTTATTAATGAGGTCTTTATATTCGTATAAGATCGACCAAACGCGCCTTGCCGCTTCTATTTGGATATTGAGCGACATCTTTGAATCTCCCCTGGTTCTGTCAGCGAAATAAATTGGAATTTCTTTTATTTTATAACCACATAGGTGTGTGATATACGCCATTTCAACCTGGAAAGCATACCCCTGAGATCTAACGCGGTTTAGAGGAATTCCTAATAGTGTATCTCTTCTCCAGGCCCTAAATCCGCCAGTCACATCAAGTATAGGCATTCGAAGTATTACGCGAGCGTAGTAATTTCCAAATGAAGACAATCCCTTTCTCCAAAAGGCCCAACGCTCATCCAGGCTTCCCCCGGGCACATATCTTGACCCCAAAACCATATCTTTCTCTTTGAGTCCTTCCAGAAGGCTGATAACTTTTTCCGGGTTGTGGGAAAAATCCGCATCCATCTGGACAATTTGTTCGGCGCCTTTGTCCAGGCAGAATTTAAAACCCTCCAGATAAGCTGTACCTAATCCCTTTTTCCCTTCCCTGTGCATAACAGAAACCGCTCCAGAATATTGCTTTTTGAGTTTTTCAGCAGTATCCCCTGTGCCATCAGGACTATTATCGTCCACCACCAGGACTTGCAGATCGGGAATCTTCAATTCGAATAGGGAACCTACAATCAGGGGAAGATTTTCTTTTTCGTTATAAGTTGGGATCACTATAGAAGTTTTCATATATTTCCGGGTACAATAATTCAATCTATCGGTGTTTTTAGGATTTTGAATTCACAAATTTCATCGCCAAGAGCAGCGCACTTTGTTTCGGTTATATTGAACTCCCTGCCTCCTGAAACCCAGTGTAATCCCTCTTTTAATAATCCAACCATGTAATAACAAACAGCCTGGTCATCTCCAGATCTCCCCCAGCAGACAGGGCAGCGTTGAATTTGATACAAGAAATATTCATCTACTTCTTCAAGAGATGTTATCTGATCACTTTTCTCCGAGAATATCCTTGCCATTGCATTTAAGCCGAATTTTATTTTTCTTTGCATCGGCAGTAAACGAAATGCCATATCTCCTACCCCTGCCAGAGTTCCATAATCCTTCAGTACATCATCAAAAGTAGTTCTTCCGACCCTCAATGCCAACCCTCTGCCGCCTCTTGTCCCATAGATCTCTTCCAAGGCCTTGTTTATCATTGAAAAATGGGAAAAATCAAAAGCTTTTTCAAGGTTATCCGGGGGTAATTTTTCTTTAAGGGAAGACAGGTGGGTATAATTAAGAATTGACAATAAGCCATTCTCACCAATAATTTCCCTGATTGATTCCAGATAAATTCTGGCAAATTTATTCGTATTAAAATAACCACTTTCAGGAATACTAATCATAGGGAAGCCAAGCCAATCAGATCAATTCAGATAACGTTTCAGCGGTTCGTTTGATATCCAGAAAAATCAATCCAAGTTTAGCATTGACACTGGCCATGACTGTTAATACGGCTTCATGACCCACAGAAGTAAGCATTACATAACCGTTGTCACCCCTAATATAAACCTGATCCAGGTCTCCCCGTCTGAGCTCAACAGATATCCTTTCCCCCAATGAGAGCATTGCGGCGGACATAGCAGATACTCGATCCTCTTCTACGCTTCCGGGAAGAGCAGACGCGATGATCAACCCGTCCACACTTACAACTGCTGATGCCTGAATATCAGGGGATGATATTTGCAATTTCTTCAATTCCTCAACCATTTGTTTGGATCTGGTTCCAGGCAAGTGTCACTCTCCCTGCTATTAAGCTGCAAATATTTATCATATCAAAATAACCTAAAAAAGGTTAACATAATGGTATAACTGTGTCAAGCAATACACCTTGCTAATAACTGACAGCTTTCTAAACCTCAATTTCTCACTTAACCTAGATCGTTCTCGGCCTGTCAATATTAATTTTAACTCATTACCCAGGATTGATTTTATGGATATTTTTACCAAGTGCCGGAATTATTCAACAGCCCGCGATGCACAGGCATCCGGTCTTTACCCCTACTTCATCCCTCTCGCAGAAAGTGAAGGAACTGTCGCGGAGTACAAAGGAAAAAGCCTGATCATGTGCGGTTCAAATAACTACTTGGGCCTAACCACACATCCAGAGGTCCAGGAAGCCGCCAGAGAGGCTATCTCCCGCTTTGGCACCAGCTGCACAGGCTCAAGGTTCCTCAATGGCACGTTGGAGCTGCACGAACGCCTTGAAAATGAATTAGCTGATTGGATTCAAAAAGAAAAAGTATTAGTGTTTTCAACAGGTATGCAGGTCAATCTCGGTACGATCAGCTCACTGGTTGGAAGGAACGAATATATCATCTTGGACCGGGAAGATCATGCCAGTATCGTAGATGGCGCCAGGTTGAGTTATGGAGATATGATCCGCTACAGGCATAATGATATGGAAGACCTGGAAGGTAAATTGTCACGTTTACAGGCCGATAGAGGGAAACTTCTCGTTGTTGATGGTTTATTCAGCATGGAAGGGGATATCGCCCGTTTACCAGAGATCGTCCCCCTTTGTAAGCAATATGGGGTCCGCTTGATGGTTGACGATGCCCATGCTGTTGGCGTGCTCGGAGGAGGCCGTGGAACCGCAGCTCACTTTGGCCTGACAGATGAAGTTGACCTGATTATGGGCACATTCAGTAAATCTTTCGCATCTATTGGCGGCTATCTCGCAGGTGACGCAGAAGTGATAGATTACGTTAAACATAACGCACGTTCCTTGATATTCAGTGCCAGCATCCCAGGTCCAAATGCAGCTGCAGTTCTTGCAGCTCTTGACATTATTCGGCGTGAACCAGAACGGATAGAGCGCGTGAATAAAATTGCCGACCGTATGCGAAAAGAATACAAGAACCTTGGATTTGATATTGGTTATTCAGAAACTCCTGTGATTCCGATCATTATCGGAGACGACCTTCTTACTCTGCAAACCTGGAAAAGCCTCTTTGAAAACGGTGTTTTTGTGAATCCCGTCTTGAGCCCCGCAACTCCCCCCGGCAGGCAGCTTTTGCGAACTAGTTATATGTCAACGCATACCGATGAGCAGCTCGATCAAGTATTGGTCATCTTTGAAAAAGTTGGTAAAGAACTTGGCTTGATTCAATAGCTGAAAATTTCATTGGCTTTCTACGCGCCTGAACATTCTTATGTTCGGGCGCTGTTGTATCAGATCCTTGTTTGAAGGAGATATAATGACTCTCAAACTTTATCATGACGACAGCTATCTTCAGAATTTTTCAGCCCGGGTCTCCAAACTAGACCTGGAAAATCACGGCCTAATTTTGGACCAGTCCGCTTTTTATCCCGGAGGAGGTGGTCAGCCAAACGATAGAGGATCATTAAATACCACTTCAGGCCCTATCCCTATCCATAAAGTGAAAATTGTTAACGGCCAGATCGTTCACTTTTTACCACCTGAGGCATCTCTTCCGGATATCGGGTCACCATTGGATTTTGACTTGGATTGGGATTACCGCTACCAGCTAATGCGTACTCATACAGCTATGCATATCCTTTGCGGGACAATATTCCGGGATTACGGTGCTTCTGTTACAGGCGGTAATATGACTCCACTTCAAGGCAGAATGGATTTTGAATTTGCCTCTCTCCAAAAAGATCTAGTTCAAGTCATTGAACATGCAGTTAATGTCGAGATCGATAACGCCTTGCCCATATCTTGGCGCAGTATCCCCCGAGCTGAAGCCTTTCAAATCCCGGATCTTATTCGCACTAAAATCAATCTGCTCCCGGAGAATATCGCTGAGATTCGCATTGTAGAGATCGAAGGATTAGACCTTCAAGCTGATGGGGGAACTCATGTTAAAAATACTGCCGAAGTTGGGCGGGTTAGAATTAATGATTACAAAAGCAAAGGCCGCGAAAACAAGCGGATTTATCTTGAAATCCTGTAAAAAAAAAGGGGTAAGTTGAATATTAAATACCAGCGTTGGGTAGCCGTTGTCATATTTTTTCTGTTTATGTTGCTTCATCAAACCGATCGATTATTGATCGGCCCGCTCACCTCACCTATCATGGAGGAGTTCAATCTGTCCGAAGTGCAGATGGGCGGCATCATTACAGGCTCGTTAATACTTGGCAGTATTTTTTATCCGATCTGGGGTTTTCTTTATGATAGATTTGCCCGGCCAAAATTACTGGCACTTGCGTCTTTCGTTTGGGGGATTACAACCTGGTTCAGCGCCATTGCGCCAACGGCAAGATTTTTCCTGATCTCGCGCGCTTCTACAGGGATTGACGATTCCAGTTATCCAGGAATAGGAACTTTAATCTCTGATTATTTTCCTCCCGCACAACGTTCAAGGATATTTGGATTTTTGCAGTTATCCATACCTCTTGGCTATTTGCTTGGGTTGCTGCTTGCTTTGAATTTTTCGCCAAGGTATGGGTGGAGGATCATTTATCTATTTACCGGAGCTATCGGTTTGTTATTATCGCTCTTGATATTCTTTGGAGTCAAAGACATTCCCAGAGGTTCTAGTGAACCCCAACTTTCATCAATTAACGACCTTGAAACTACAAAGGTTCAGTGGAAAAATATACCGGATTTATTAAAGATCCGCAGCCTGAGGTATATGTTCCTTCAGGGCTTCTTTGGCGTTCTTCCCTGGCAGGTGATCACATTCTGGTCATTCCGCTACCTGGAAGTGGAACGAAACTATACACCCGAAACAATTTCTTCGATCATGGTTCCGGCCGTTCTGATGATCGGGGCTGGTTATTTCCTTGGAGGAGTATTTGGGGACCTGGCCTACAAAAAATTCAAAATCGGCAGATTGGTCGTATCGCTTGCAGGCATTATATTAGGGGCAGTATTTCTGACCATCACTTTGGCAATACCTTTAGAGAAAGTCTTCGCTTTCAGGATCCTATTATCGATTACTTGCTTCTTTATCCCCCTGGCTTCGCCTAATATTGCCACGTCAGTATATGATGTCGTCCTTCCTGAAGTCCGCAGCACCGCAACTTCAATCCAATATTTCCTTGGGAATCTTGGTTCCGCATTTGCGCCCTTGCTGGCTGGCGCAATCAGCGAGATCTCTTCCCTCGAAACAGCCCTTCGGACAATCAGTTTATCTGCCTGGTTGATCACAGCAGTGATCCTTACGATCGGAATATTTTATTTTCGAGATGATATGAACATGATGCATGCTGCTTTAGAAGCCAGAGCAGCCGAACGTTTTAATTAGATTTCGTTTTTTTCTTCGAGAATATAACTATCGTGATCAATAAAACCAAACTGGTCCCCGTAATTCCTGCCCCCATGTAAAATGAAACAGGTTTATAGCTTATTTCCACAATGTGTTCACCTTCTGGAACACATACGGCCTGGAAAAGATAGTTAGCTCTTTCAACTTCAACTTGCTGTTCTCCATCGATAACTGCAACCCAACCAGGGTACCAACTCTGAGACCAGATCAGCCAACTGTTTTTATTGAGGTCTGTCTGAATTTTTATATATCCGGGAGCCTTTTCATTTATCCATACCTCTCCATCACCTCCACTTATGCAATTAGCATTAACTGCCGTTGGTGATGAAATTAGGATCATGCTTTCTGAAAATTTAGCGCTTTGATCTAAAATTTGGTCGAGGATCTTTTGATCATCTTGTGAGATCTCGATTAAATCATTTATTCTTATCTCGCTAATCGGTTCCTTAATTTCATGTCCAGTCGTTATAACCTGACCCCCAGATTCGGAAACAAACTGCCCGATATTCATAAGCCCGGTCATTTGATGTTGATCGCGTTCAGCTAATCCATTATATTCCGCTATCCAGGTTTGGAATCTAGTCGGCACTAACGGATCAAAATTATTCACCATTTCGATCCGCTGCAGGATTGGTAAATTTGGCAGTAAGTCCTTGTGCATATCCTCCCAGGGGCCATCGACGGTAAATGAATTAAACTTGAAGTACTTATTAAACTTTAAATCATATTCCAGATCTTCAGGCAGGAATGTTCTTGTTTCACTTTTTTCATTCCTTTTTAATTGATAAAAATCTATCTTAACTCCGGGATTAAGCCCCCATCCCGCGATTATTAGATCAGCTGCAACTAGCATTATGAGTAAATTACTCCAGGCATTGAATTTTCGTTCTTGCTCCCTGTCAGGTTGATACAAGATCAATAAAGTAGTACCTAACCCAAGAATTCCAGCCAATCCAATCGGGATGAAAAAAGTCGTTTTTACATCTGGCAGGAAGATCCAACCCAATAATGCTCCTCCTATTATGGCAATACATCCCGCAGCTGCCAGGCGAGTCCAATATTTCCTTTTTCCCACTGGAGTGGTAAGCTGTTCTACCCCGATCCCGGCCAATACGGCCAGCGCTATCTCGGCCCATAAACTCAATCTCGTTGGCGCCTGGAAAAACCCAAAGGTAGGAACGTTCTGATATAAAAACGGGAACAGGAAAGCATTATCGCCCAATGCCAGCAGGAAACTGACAAAAACAATTCCACTTAAGAAAATAACCAGCCCCCTATTATTTGTACTTGTCTCCGAAGAACCTTTTTTTGAAATTCCCAAGAGCCCTCTTATCACTGCTCCCAATGCAATAAGAACAGGCAATAAACCGATATATACGGCATCTTCCCAATAATTTCCATATCCCCAATAATTTCCAGCAGAAGGATTCCCGAAAAGATTGGGCACAAATAAGGTCAGAAAGCGCCAGGGCCAAAAGGAGTATGTCATCGCTTCGGCATATCCGAATTCCACTGATCGCTGGGATTGAAGCAAGTATTCTGCCGTAGGAATTAATTGAATAGCGCTTATCCCTGCTGCCAGCAATCCAGCGACAGCGTATTTGCTGATTGAGCGCCAGATACTTCTCGCCCAATTATTCGCTTCCGAATTATTGATAGACCAATACAAAATCCAGATACCGCCCAAAAGGATCGAATACCAAGTTGTTTGGGCATGACCCGCTAAAAGCTGAAAAGCCATAATGGTGCTTAGCAAAATAACCGCATATTTCTTTTTCCGAATAACACGCAAACCAAAAAGTAATATCCAGGGAAGCCAGGCGGCAGCCGCATTTATACTCAGAAATCCCGCGCGCGCAACTAAATATCCGGATAGCGAAAACGCTAATCCTCCTACAGTCTGGGCCAACTTTCCCAGTTCCATTTCTTCCAGCAGCTTAGCTGTCCCCAGACCACTCCATATCAAATGGAATACAACTACAAATGTCAGGCTCCAGCTCATCCATTTTAGACCTGCCAATCCATACACAAATAACAGGATCCAATAAGGGGGGTAGAAAATTGCAGATTGATAATTGGCCACTAATGGCGCACCCATACCAACCCAGGGATTCCACAAAGGAATTCGCCCCTGCAGCAAAGTTTCCCAGGCAAAATCCCACCAGGGAACAAATTGGGTCGATACCGTGCCCCAAACAAGCGCTTTTCCCGTAAAGATCAGGGGAGTAAATAAAATGAGCGGGGCAAGAATTAGCAGCAAATGGAATTTAGATGTTAATCGTTTCATTTTTGATATTATTGCTTTTCCCGGTAATTTATCTCATAGATAGAATAGTCACCATTATTAAATATTCGGATCAAACAATTATTTTCTTCCGGATTCGCATTCCAATTTTTCATTTCTTCCGGACCCCAAAACAGATAAGCGGCTTTGAAATCTTTGAACAATACCTCGCAGTCCCCTGTAATGCTTTCCTGGTTGAAATAAGCAGACACCTCAGCTATGATCTCGGCCAATCCTATAGTTTCCGGTCCATGGCCCATCACTACCCGAACCGGGGCCCAGGCAGGCAAATTATTTCCAATTTCAAAGGATGATAAAACAACTGCATCTTTATCTGCTGCTGCAGCAATGAACTCATAAGCTCTCACCTCATCAACTTTCCTAAAGATCGGAACAGACGGGTTGGCAGTTGTGAGTATCGATCCAAGAAAAATGAAGAGAGTCGAAGGCAAAAGAAGCAGCAGTAATCCTTTTACCAATGTTGGGATTTTCTCCTTATCAGTGTAATTACCAATCATACCAATAATTAATACTGCCCATATCCCCTCGGCTAACCTCCGCTGAGTGATAACTGGCGCATATATCAAGAAAGGAGAAATGATCAACCACCCAGATAATAATAAGCTTTCCTGCATCTTATCTTGAAATAATTTCCGTAATCCAGCTATTGCAAATGGCAGTACCATTCCATAAGCTACAAAATAATGAATAAAATGAGGTGATGGAAATTGGTTTTGCACTGTCCAAGCTTTGAAATACGGATCAGTTAAAAATATATATGCTGTATAGATTACTATCGGTCCGGACACCGCAACAGCCTGGACTACTTTACGGAACAAGTGTTCAACATTCCTTTTGCTAAAACCAAAATGCTTGTTGGAGTTTATCAACCTTGCCAGATAAACACTTACGGCAAAAATACCTATTATCACCCAGGCGATAACTACAATCATGGGCTGGAAAAATCCCATTATTAGCCATAAAAAACCTGCAAGATATCCTTTCTCCATTTTTAAAAATACCGTTAATCCCCACAAGAAAAGAGCTCGCGCCGCAGCTAGATGTGGGAAACCAAAAATCCCAAGAAAACCAAAACTCTCAGGGGATATAAATTCCAGTGGAAGGGAACCGAAGAAACCTTTCTGGCTGATCGCCACCAGGATCCAACCCAGCCCCCCTCCCAGTGAAATCAATACCAAGGCCCACCATCTCAGGTTAGACTTCTTGATATATATAGAAATAAAATCATAAGTTGCCAGAATCGCAAAAAAACCAAATACTAATCGCGCCAGATGATACAAAACAACCATTTGTTCATGCTGAGCAGGTCCTGATGCCAGTTTTCCAAGAATTATATAGGGGAGGTACGCAATAACTCCCTGTTGTTCAACTGCGCTGTGAGGGGACCTGAAAAGCCAGTTCCCTGATGCCCCGGAGACCATTTTGGCGATATAAGAATTACCGTCTTCTACACCAATTACAAAACCCGTATAACGCCACTCATCACCCTGCTGGGCAAACCCCACTAAATATGGAATCATGGTAACTGCCATGACAGCAACAGCAAAAACAATGATTTTTCGTCTTTTTGTAAAGTATTCTTTCATTTATCTTTTCGTATTTGCCAGACAGCTAACATCCATCCGATCGCTGCCAGGCCAAGTCCAAAATACACAGTAATTGGCTGGAAATTAAATTTGATTTCATGTTCCCCTTCAGTCAGATATACACTGCGCAATAACCCGTAGGCTTGTTCTATTGTTTTTGCATCTCCATCTACTATCACCTTCCAACCAGGATAATAGACCTCAGACAAAACTAACCTACCCGGACCGTACGCAGTAAGTTCAATCCGATTCGGTGAAAATTCCAAATTGCTGATTTTTTTACTGTTTTTTAGCTGATAATTCTCTTCACAGATTAGCTCATCTTCAATCCAAGCCCTATTCAATATAAAACCGTTAACGTATAAGTATGACTGATCTCCAGTGGGAATTTCATGTAAATCCGGATTATCTATCATAAATTCTGAAATCACATATTTTACATTTAATAGACCTAATAAAAACGCGTTTGGCATTGATCCAGTATTATCAAGAGCTGGATTTCCCGTATTGAAAGCAGGAATCGTAACAGAATAACCTTGCGAGGTCACTCCACTTGCCTTTTCCATAAACTCTGAGTAGGCTGCTACTTGCAGAGGATCTACTCCGTCAGTTAGTTCAAAGCCATTCTCGGCTGCTAGATATTGTGGGAAGCTGTATGATGGAGAATAAAGGCGGAATTTATCTGTATCTCCTTTGATGCTGTCCGCTACTTCCCGTGAAGTTATTTCATTTTTATCTTTCCGGTAATAGCTCTGGATCCCTGCGCCAAAAAGATCGACTATCATCAATCCCACAAGGATCCCGATCATTCCTCTCTCTTTGGCAATTGGTTTACTGATTAATATCAAGCTAGATAATAAGAAAAGAAACACAAAACCCCATATTGCTATGATTGAAAATTTCCCCAATAAGTAAGTTATTGACAGCGCCATTCCTAAAGAAAAAAGAGATAAGCCGAAGGCAATTTTTGAAAGGCGCTTATGCCCTAGCCCTCCAACGAAAATACTGTCAAGCGATCTTGCGGTAATTACAGTTAGAGAATACCCCGCTAAGAAAAACGCCCTGGTAGGAACGCGCAGCAGAGAAATGATTGGTAAATTGACTAGCCAGGATGGGTTTATAAGCCATGAACCAAACGATATCAATAAACTTATTACTACCCAGGCGCTCCAAAATCTGTTTATTTTTCGGAGCTGTTCTATAAAAACCTGCATTATAAATAAACCGATAATAATTCCGCCTGAATAGAGATACCATTCAGGATTTCCACCACTGGCAGGGATGATCAAATTCAAGATCTTTGTAGGTGCAAGCGAAAAAGCCTGAATGTCGTCTACTCCCATTTGAAGCCTGGTCGACAATCCTACAAATTCGTACATTGGAAGAATGAGGGGCGAAGCAATCAATAAAGCAATGATTCCAGATCTTAAATAATATAAGAAATTTGTTCTGAACCTTTGTTCTTGCCTATGCGCAATATCATAGGAGAACCAGAACATACCTGCATATACCGACCAGCGAGGATCTGCCAGAAATAAAAGAGCTGCCGTAATTCCTGTTTTCCAACCCTTTTGATCCTTCCTGCTCATTAATAACAGCCAGGGTGTCCAGCTGATGGCATAGATCAACGATACATGGCCGGCACCATAATGAGCAGCCATCTTTGGCATTAACCCAAAAGCTACACCCCCGGCGATCGCTCCTATTTCCCCAATATTTTCCTCTTTCAGAAATTGATACATGCCCCAGGATCCGAAAACCGCATGCACTGCCAGCATGACACTTATCCCTTCCGGAAGCGGGAACAACAAGGCCAGCCAACCTGGCAAATAGAACAACCCAGCCAGCGGGTTAGCAGCGAATGGCGCTCCGGAATGTATCAAGGAAGACCATAACGGGATTTGATGATATTCAATGATAGATTGTTTCAGATATAACGCATTAGGATAATGCGTCAGCATCAAATCTGTATACAAGGCCGAATCGGACGGGTAGGGAATCTTACCCAAGATCCCTGGAAGATAAACAAAAACTGGAATTAAGAAAATTAAGACAATCAACCAGGTAGAGATTTGAGTTTTATCGTTTTTATCCAGGTTTGGCTCCAGGTTGTTCTTCAATTTTCTCATCTCTGCCCTATCAGATATATTTTCAAGAGCTCGTTTTCGTAATCTGGCGCAAATCCCATTTGATCTATCCAATTATTCAGTTCCCCCGAAATTTCTCCGGTTAAAAATAATATATCGATTTCCCGTTCAGCAATACTTTCTTCAAAGAAAAGATCGTCCTGTTTTCTTTTAGTAAAATCGCGCAGGAATTTTCTTTCTAAATCAGCATTAACCGTTTCAAAAGGGTGACCATAAATTACTCTTCTACCAGTCACTGAGGGGATATAAAGCCCCAATTCTTCATCGGCCAGGACCAATGCATCAGGATCGGCATTATCCTTAATCCAGGTTAACCCGTTATATATATCTCTCTCTAGATATATCTTCGGATCATGTCTGGCTGCTGCCTGAATTCCTGATGCCATAACAATGATATTGGTTGGAATGACGAGAACCATAAGCAAGATCACACCAAACCTAAAAGATAAGCGATCCCTTTTTTCTAATTCCATCAGCCCATAGACGGCTAAGCCCGAAAGCGGTACGTATATTCCTGTTAAAAATCTTCGCTGTAAATTCCAGGGTATAAGAATCAGCACCAGGCTTGCAGCAGCCCAGATAACCAGGATTTTACCCTTTTCTCCTTGCCAGGCTCTGATAGCACCCAATCCAGCCAGGATCAAACATGGAGATAGGGATATTAATAGATCTGTCCAGCCTGGAGATTCGGTGATGTTTTGAGTGTTCCATAGTGAAAGTACCGGATCAGATAAAATACTCCAATACTGGTAGATCAAAATCAAACATCCCCCTGAAGCGAATATTATGGTTGGAATAAAGTCATCTGCTTTTAATATTTTTCGAAACGGTTCATTATCCTCAAAAATATCAGCAACCAATTTTCCTGCTTTAACGATCAGAACTATCACTACAGCAAACGGTTGGATGATTCCCAGCCCTAACCCCAGCAGCAGCTCTGTAAGAAAAGATGTCCTTCGTCCGGGCAACAAAGCCAGGATCATAAGCGCCAAACCTATACTGAAATGCGGGTTGGTATACATTGAAAGTAATGGATACGCTTCAGCGACCCAGAAATCACTGGTGAATATTCCGGCAAAGATAGCGAGCCACCCCAGCCCAGAACCCAAAGCGGAAATTGCAAAACCCAAGATTTGATGACGCCGTTCTTTGAATATACTTTTATTGAATTGATACAGAACTAGCAAAAGCAGGAGCGCACCTAAAATGCGAAAACTATGAAATGTTAGAATCAACGGCAAGTTCAGTATTCTGCTCAGGTGGCCCAGTAAAATATAAAAAATGAATAAATAGGCTCCGTCACCCGCCTCAGCAGTATATGGTAGAGCAAAACGCCATTCACCTTGCTGTCCCTGCTGCATTTTTGCCAGGTACGAATGACCATCAATCGGATTAATCAAAAATCCACCGAATACAGATTCGGCGTTAGTCATTTGCGCCGCAAACAAATACGGCGCAACGATCATAATGATCGCGACGAAACAAATCAATAAGGGCATCCGCCTTTCGAACATGCTTTAATTTTATCAGCTTTTAAATCTCCCCCTTGTTACGAATGATTTCCACATCTATAATCTCATCAGACAAAATTCGCATAGGGACATCACAGAAAATGGGCCGCTCAAAGACTCTCTACCAAATACAACAATACAATACACAAATCGATGACTCTTCAAGTCGCATCCGTGATATAAATGCGATCCTAATTGATAATGATTTGCTGGTCAAAGCTCAAAAGATCCGAACTGATGCAGAAGCGGTTTTATTGGAAAAAAAGAAAGTTCTCACCTCCGCCGAGACGATTGTGGGAGATCATTCCCTGAAGATCGATCAAAATCAGAAAAAGCTGTACAGCGGATTAGTCACAAACCCAAAAGAATTGGAGGATCTTCAGCTGGAATCGGAATCTCTTAATAAATACCTGTCAGTCCTTGAGGAACGACAGCTAGAAGCGATGCTAGATATGGAAGAAGCTCAAAAAGTGTTTGATGCTACCTCGGTCGAATTAACATCCATACAAACAAATATGGATGCTGAACACGCAAACTTGTTAAGCGAAAAAGAGGGGCTCGAAATTTTCATTTCTGACATTAACGCACAGAAAGAATCCTACTTATCCTCAACTGAAATTCCTGATTTTCCGACCTACGAGGCGATTAGAAAATCATCTGGCGGAATTGCCGTTACATTGATGATTTCCAACAGCTGTTCTTCTTGTGGCGCAAATATACCATCCGCAATTGCCCAGGAGGCCAGGTCTCCCACTAAATTAGCTTTCTGTCCAACCTGCAAAAGAATCCTTCATCCTGGTTAGCATATAACATAAAAAACTATGGATAGGTTTTTACCCAAGATATATCTTGATTTCAGTTCGTTTCTAGCAGGCGCAATAATCATTGTTGTCTTGATCGTGCTGTATTTCGTTTTTCGCAAAAGGTTAAAAACATTTTTTGGTCGCTTAACTAGCGGTTTTATAGATTTTAGAAATAGCTTGTCTATATCGTCAGATGCGGATTACATCAAAGTAGTTTACAGATTTGCTCAAAGTTTACACATTGCCGCAGATTATTATCCTCTCGAAAACATCCTTGTTCCTTCGAAATGCATAGCTCCTCCGCCCCCGATTCAGCCCGATGCCAAAGTTCTTGATCCCAGCCTTATCCAGCAATCGTTTGGTTACGATCCAGCTCTTCCTGAATTATCGTCCGAGTTTTTTGGCCCTACTTTCAGCCTTTATGAAGCACTCTTTGGTAATACGAATATCTGCCTTGTAGGATATCCAGGAAGCGGCAAAACAACTGCGATTGCCGAATGTATTATTACTCTTGTCAAAGGAGATAATACAGATAGAGAGAGTGCAGACAAGATCCCGTTTTATGTAAAAGCCCACCATATCCTGGCCCAATTCCCCGGAAGCGACATTCCGGGTATCATCCTTGCCGCCATTCAGACCAATAAGATATTCCTCACAGCGCCTAATTTTGTCAAATATTTCACCGCAACCCTAAATTCTGATTCGGCAATTTTGTTCATCGACGACGTTGACCTCTTGACCTATACCGATACGAACAGGATAACCAATTTCATCAATGCCCTTTGCCGGGCTCTGCCAAATCTCCAAGTTGTCGTCTCAGCCACGCCTACCTGTCTGGGAAATCTAGCACAATCGCCATTATTCCATTTATCGATAGCGCCCTGGGGAGATCCTGAAAAATATCAATATTTACAAAAACTTTCCCGCCAGTGGCCACCCCATCAAGGTGATTATCCTGCTGAAATTACAGATAAAACCGCCATACTGAATTCGATGTTAGTAGTCAGTGACAGATACCTCACTCCTCTCGAATTCACGCTCAAGTCATTAGCAGTTTATGCTGGAGATATCGCCGGTTCCTCATCCATTCGATCAGTCGAATCCTTCCTTAAACGCTCACTCTCCTCAATTTCCAAAGAAGCTCTGCGCACTTTGGAAGCCATCGCCTTGCATGCCTTGGAGCAGCAAAAAAGTTCATTTTCAAGGAAAGATATCAACACCTGGCTATCAACCATCCTTGGCGATGAATCCCATGAGTTAACAGACGATAAGATCGCCCCTCTTAATCCGGTCATTCAACTCGCACTTGATCTGAATATTCTTCAAAGATCTTCTTCTGATAATTACTTCTTTTATTACCCAACCCTTGGTGGGTACCTGGCCGCACGAGCCCTGACTCGATCTAGTGTAGATACAATTACCCAAATACTCAACCAGCCCGATTGGTCATTGATGCATGAGACAATGCGATTTTTTTCTGCATTTAATGATATTCAACCTTACTTTCAGTCAATTCAATCGGATGGCATTTTATTAAAAGAGAAACTTATCCGGGCGAGTTTATGGCTGGTTAACATTGAGACCAACAGTTCAGCCGAACTTAACCTTCTTAAAATACTGACCAAAGAAATCCATTCGAATCCCAACTATATGATCAAAGTTCGACTTGTTATTGCTCTCTCAAAATCATTGAGCAAAAATATTAAAAGCATTTTTCAGCATTTGTTACAATCTCAAGATCTGGATACGAGAAGAGCTGCCGCCATCGGTTCGGCTCTACTCCGGGATCTCTCAGCGGTTCCCTTCTTGATCAAACAACTAAACGACAGCTTCCCGTCATCTACCACCGCATGTTATGCCCTTGGCAGGATCGGTTCTCCCCGTTCCCTTGAAGCTATCGCGGAAGGCCTTCTCCATGGCAATGAGCTGCTGCGCAGAGCTTCAGCAGAATCCTTGTCCCAAAATCGAAGCGAGGGCCATCCTGCCCTTCGGGAAGGGATTGTAATGGACGATCTACTGGTCCGCTATGCAGTTGTTCACGGATTGAGCTTAATTCCTGAAGATTGGGCAATTGAGATTCTTGATAAAATGCGAATTGACGAAGACGAATGGGTTGTCCGCGACCTGGCTCAGCAAGTGTTCGAAATACACGAATTGGGATCTCCTTACCTTCCAAAACATCAACCCCCTGCCCATTTAACTGCCTGGCTTGATAAATTTACGCTCAAGCACGGTCTAAGTAAGCCAACCCCTGAAAATGCCTTAGATTCGCTCTTGATCGCTCTGGAATCAGGCACAGCTGAACAAAAACAAGCTGCCATGAGCTATCTCGGCCGTTCAGGCGACCCAGCATTGATCCCCCATATGTTTGATCATGTCAATTCAGAGGATCCTGATCTTAAACAATTGACCTCACTAGGCATCTGGTACTGTGCACCTCCTGGGTATATTCTCGAACGCCTCCAAGAGAAATCTAACCATTTTCAAGAATAAAAAACTCTGGGAGATGGTATGCCCCCTGTAAACCGGACAAATAAATAAAGACATCTCTCTGTTCTTCAGCTCATCTAAAGGGATTGACCCTTGCAGGGTGCTTCGCAAAATCCCGAGAGGGGACTTCCAAGCGTCGACTGCCGTCGACCTAGAATTTTCAGATTATCCAAGATCAATATGTTTCT
>Ga0136651_10000292_pt1 | contig 26884 bp, 25 predicted proteins | sample Mar14236cmmetaG_FD_94867 | JGI IMG/M metagenome (GOLD analysis project Ga0136651, IMG submission 94867) | Marine hydrothermal vent microbial communities from Guaymas Basin, Gulf of California to study Microbial Dark Matter (Phase II) - Marker... ... | reverse complement strand
GAAATCTTTGGCTGCACGAGATAGAATATAACAAGCTCTTCTCGCATCAAAAGGTCCTGCATGGTGTGTTATATCTATGATATCCGCTTGAGGATTTATCTGCTTGATGACCGATTTCGCCACTCCAATGTAATAACTGTTACCCCAGTCGCTGATGAATGCTATCATCTTCTCTCACCTCTTTGAGCACTTTGAAAATCTTGCTGAAAAACCTTTCATTTTTGATGAAGAAAAGATTTCCTTTGCTCTTAATATCCGAGGCCCCGAATCCTTCCACAACTTCAAGGTCTTTTTCTTCTTCCAAAGAAACTGAAAGTTTTTCCTCAAGTCTTTCAGCACAAGGTATCATAACAATATATTCTATTGTTGAAAACTTCAAAAAGGTATCTATATGCCATCTTCCTTTCTTCTCGCTGGATAAATGATGATTTATTCTACCCGTCAAAGAATTCATGGCAGATCCTATGTATATATAATAACCAGCTTCGAAGCTTTTGGATCTTTTACCGTACTTCAAGTTCACTTCTTCAGGTAGATTCATTATTAGAAGGTAACTTCCTTTGTTCATTTCAGATTCTCTAACAAAAAGTTTCCAGTTGTTTCAAAGAGCTTTTCAAGCATTTCGACACGACCAAAGGTGTGTTCTTCGCCTTCAAATGGTATGAGAATAGCCTTATCTTTCAATACTTCTTTGTATTTCAAAGCGTGCTCGTACGGAACAACTGGATCACCTTTGCAATGACATATTAAAACATTTCCTTCGAATCTCTTGATCTCGTTGAACCCATTCACATTTTCAAGATCTTTGAAAAAGCTCGAACCAAGATAGACACCGCCGTGTGGAATTCTATCCGGAGTTTCAAGAATATCATCTATCCCAAAATCTTCTTTCATTGTTTTACTAACAAGCTCTTTCATATCTCCCACAGCGGACCACAGAGCCACCGCTTTTATCTTTTCTGGATTCCTCCCGCTGGTACAAGCACTCACAAGTCCACCCATCGATAATCCTACCAACGCTATTCTTTTTTCATCGATCTCTTTCATGTTGGTGAAAAACTCAATGGCTTTTTCCGCATCGGAGATCTCGTTTGAAACGGTCATCTCCTCAAAGGTTCCTTCCGATTCTCCCGATCCCCTGAAATCAAATCTGAGGGAAGCTATTCCCTTCTTTGCAAGATAACGTGAAAATCTTACAAACATGAAAAATGGCTCGTATCTGTTGCCAGTGAATCCGTGAAGTAATATAACACCTGGATACTTTTCTTCAGCGCTATTTGGAAGATGAACCATTCCACGAATCTTTTGACCTTGATTTTCGAATTCTACGAATTTTTCAACCATATTCCTGTCCCCCTTTACATTCTCCCTTTGAGATACGAAAATATTATAACACCAGTGAGTGCGGCCGTTTCAAATCTCAGTATTCTATCTCCAAGTTTTACTCTCTGAAGGTTCAGAGAATTAAATATCTCGAGCTCTTGCTTAGAAAACCCACCTTCTGGACCTACTATCAAACCCAAATCGCCTTTCGGAATCATGGTATCGTTGATTCTCTCTCCATTTGGATCTAACAAGATGAATTTTGTGTCATTTTGAATTCTCATCCAATCGATGAAATCGTTGAAATCACTGAATAATCTGATTTTAGGTTTGAACAGATTCATGCTCTGTTTCATGGCGTTTCTTACTAAAAGATCAATCTTCTCAAACTTTCTGATGTGTGCAACTGAATACTGACTTTCGAATTCCACGATTTCATCGATCCCCAGTTCAATCGCCTTTTCAATCAACAATCTTTCCCGGTGCCATTTTGAACTTGCAAGACAGAGAATAATTCTATCTTTCCACTCTTTATGTCTTCTATGAGATTCTTCAATACTCGCAATCGCCATGTTAGAAAGTATTTTTCGTATTTTTCCTTTAAAAAGAGAACCATTGCCATCGATGAACCTTATTTCATCACCGATTTTCAATCGTAAAACCTTAAAATGGTGAAGCTCATGAACGTCGAAGAATGCTTCTTTATCGGTTACTTTGTAAGAGTAAAAAACGTTCGGCATTCATTCAAGCACCTCTAAACCATCCATATAAGGCCTCAACACTTCTGGTACGATAACTGTTCCATCTTTTTGTTGGTAATTCTCGAGTATGGCTATAAGGGTTCTTCCAACTGCCAAGCCGGAACCATTCAATGTATGCACAAATTCTATTTTGTTGTCTTTCCTTCTATATCTTATGTTACCCCTTCGTGCCTGAAAATCCGTAACATTACTGCATGATGAAATTTCGCGGTAAGTGTTGTATGAGGGTAACCAAACCTCTATGTCGTAAGTTTTGGCGGCGGCGAATCCGAGATCTCCCGTACAGAGGTTCACCACCCTGTAAGGAAGTTTTAATCGTTTTAAAACTTCTTCAGCATCATTCAAAAGTTTTTCGAGTTCCTCAAAAGATTCTTCGGGTTTTGTGAACTTAACGAGTTCGATCTTATCAAATTGATGTTGACGTATCATACCTCTGATATCCTTTCCATAACTGCCCGCTTCACGTCTATAACAAGGGGTGTAAGCTACATATTTCAAAGGTAGATCGGCTTCATTCAATATTTCGTTTGCGTGCAGGGCAACCAATGGAACTTCTGCAGTAGGAATTAGAAATAAATCATCCGGTTGCGTGTTGTAAAGCTCCTCTTCAAATTTTGGCAATTGACCCGTCCAGGTTATGGTATCTCTTTTAACTAAATGTGGAAGCATGACTTCCATATAACCATGTTCTTTAGTGTGAAGATCGAGCATGAAATTTATCAAGGCCCTTTCAAGTTTTGCAATCTTGTTCTTTAAAATAACAAATCTCGAACCACTCAACTTCGCTGCTCTTTCAAAATCAAGCCAATTTTTATCCGCAAAGTCCCAATGTGCTTTCGGTTCAAAATCGAATTCTTTTGGTTTACCCCATTTCTTTACCTCGACATTTTTGCTTTCGTCCTCACCAACAGGTACACTTCCATCCGGAATGTTGGGAATGTATAATAACTTCGCTTTCAACTCGCTTTCAAGCTTTCTCAGCGTTTCTTCCAATATCTTTATTTCATTAGAGACGTTTTTACTCTTTTCTATGATCTCCCGAGATTTTTCTTCTTCTTTCTGAGCTTTTAATTTTGCCACCAATTTTGAAAGATCATTTCTTTTGGCTCGAAGCTGATTGAGTTGGGTTAGAAGTTTTCGCCTTCTTTCATCTATTTCCAAAATTTCATCTAAGATCTCTTGATTTTCGCCACGCTTTCTCAAGGCCTCTTTCACTATTTCGTTTTTTTCTCTTATCAACTTGATGTCTATCAATTAGAACACCTCCTGTGTCAGATAGGATTCTATGCTGATACGGTAATTTTGGAATGAGTCTATCACAAATCAATATTAAATATCAAATTATAAATCCAATGGTGTGAAAATTTCAGGCAAAATGACATGATACAAAATGATCTTTTTCAATTTCTCTTTCCTCAGGTTTTACTTTTTCACAGATGTCCTTTTTTATAGGACATCTATCAGCGAAAACACATCCCATGGGTATCTTTGAAGGATCAGGGACATCACCTTGAAGTATCATTTTTTTTCTTGTTCTTTCTTTTTTTGGGTCAGGAGTAAGAATGGCAGATAACAATGCTTTTGTATATGGATGAAGAGGTCTATCGAAAAGGACGTCCACAGGTGCTTTTTCAACGGCAAATCCTAAGTACATTACCATTACCTTATCGCTTATATATCTTACTACGCTGATATCGTGAGATATGAATATGTAAGATACACCGAATTTTTCCCTTATGTCCAACATTAAATTTATTATCTGCGATTGAATAGAAACGTCAAGAGCCGAAACAGGTTCATCTGCGATGATGATATCCGGATTCAGTATCAGAGCCCTTGCTATACTTATCCTCTGTCTTTGACCACCGCTGAATTCGTGAGGATACCTGAAAAGATGGTAATTTTCTAATCCTACTTCTTTTATAGTTTTTTCTATCAATTCATTTCTATAATCTTTGTTTCCTATTCCATGTGCTTTTAAAACGTCATAAAGCGTAGTGTAGATCGTTAGTCTTGGATTAAGAGAAGCAAAGGGATCTTGAAAAATCATTTGAATATATTTCCGATAGCTTCTGAATTTCTTTTCATCTAACTTGGCTATATCAATTTCTTTACCCTCTACATTCAAAATACACTCACCAGAGGTTGGTTCATAGATCTTGCTAATGACTCTTCCAAGGGTAGTTTTACCACAACCGGATTCTCCAACGATTCCAAGCACTTCTCCTTTTTTTAAATCAAAAGAGACACCATTTAAAGCATATATTTTTTTCTTTCGGCCAAACCTGGAAACTACAAACTCTTTTTTTATATCTTTTACTTCAAGAACCGTATCTTTCATCAGTGTCAACCGCCCCCTGAAATTCATCGGAATACAACCAACATGCAATTCTATGGTTTGAATTTCCTATTGTCATTTCCGGTGGTTCAGCAATTTCGCATATTTCCAACTTCCTACTGCATCTTTCATGGAATCTACATCCTTTTGGAGGATTGATAAGTCTTGGAACATTTCCAGGGATTGAAATCAGCCTACTATTTTTGGGTGTATCGAGCTTTGGTATGGATCCGAGTAGGCCAACGGTATATGGATGCAATGGATTTTCGAATACCTCAAACACCTCTCCACTTTCAACTATTTTCCCTGCGTACATAACTGCAACCTTGTCGGCTAAGTTTGCAACAACTCCCATGTCATGGGTTATGAGTATTACAGACGTACCAAGAGAATTTTTAAGATCTCTAATTAATTCCAGTATCTGCAGTTGTATTGTTACATCCAAGGCAGTCGTGGGTTCATCTGCTATTAATAAGCTTGGCTTTGATATTAAAGCCATTGCTATCATCACCCTTTGACGCATTCCACCGCTTAATTGATGTGGATACTTATCATATGTACCAACTGCATCGGGTATTTTAACTTTCTTCAAAAATTCCACAGCTAAATTCTTTGCCTCGGTTTTGCTCACATTAAAATGTTCTAAAAGCAATTCGACAATTTGAAATCCCACCTTTAAGGAAGGGTTCAATGATGTCATTGGTTCTTGGAATATCATGCTTATTTCTGTGCCTCTAAACTTTCTTAACTCTGATTTTTTCAATTTTACAAGATCAACACCCTCGAACAAGATTTGGCCACTTTCGATCTTTCCGGGATTTGAAATCAAGCCAATTATTGATAAAGCAGTTACACTTTTTCCACAGCCAGATTCTCCAACTAAACACAGGGTTTCATTTTTCTCAAGGGTAAAAGATACATCATCTACAGCTTTTACAGTTCCTTCTCTTGTATGGAAGTAAACTCTTAAATTTTTAACTTCCAATAATGCCAAAATTCATCACCCACCAAACTATTTATTTCTAAGTCTTGGATCCAATGCATCTCTTAGACCATCTCCAATAAAATTCAAAGCCATCACCACTACCATTATAAAGATCCCTGGGAATATTGAAAGATAAGGAGCCACCATTATATATCTCCTGCCAACATTCAATAAACTGCCCCAGCTGGGTTCCGGCGGTTTAACACCCAATCCGAGAAAACTCAGACTTGACTCCGCTATTATGGCACCAGCTATTCCGAAGGTTGCAAGAACTATAATAGGTGATAAGGCGTTCGGAAGTATATATTTAAATAAAATAACTGATTTTTTAATTCCGGAAGATTTCGCCGCTGTGATATATTCCTCTTCCTTGATTGTTAAAACCTCTCCTCTCACAACCCTCGCATATCCAACCCAACCAGTTAGGGTGAGAGCCAATATGACATGATCTATGCCTGGACCAAGTATTGCAACTATAGCAAGAGCAAGCAATATTCCAGGAAAAGCTAACAGTATATCAACTATCCTCATCACGAGATTATCCACCCATCCTCCAGCGTAACCTGAGAGTAAACCGATTATGGTACCTACAGTCGCTGATATTCCTACAACTATAAGACCAACTCTCAATGAAACTCTTGTGCCAAGGATTAATCTACTCAAGACATCTCTTCCAAGATCGTCTGTTCCCAACCAATGTTCTTTTGAAGGCCCCTTCAGTCTATTTCTTATGTCTATTTTATAAGGATCGTAGGGCATTAGATAATTTGCAAAAATTGCCACAAGTATGAAAAGCGTTATAACTATCAATCCAATAACAGCCAATTTATTCCTTCTGAATCTATACCATACATCCGAGAAATTCGTCTTTTTTTTAGTAAAAAAAAGTTGCAATTCAATCCCTCCATCGGATTCATTCATATCTTATCTTTGGATTTATGAAACCATAAGTTATATCAACAATGAAGTTCACGAAAACATACGTTAAAGCGATTATTAACACACACCCCTGAACTAATGGAAAATCTCTTCTGAAAATAGATTCAATAAATAATCTTCCAACACCTGGCCATGAAAAGATAGTTTCGGTTATCAACGCTCCGCTCAATAACGAACCTATTTGCATTCCAAAGACAGTTATTACTGGTATTAGAGCATTTCTCAGTGCGTGTCTATATATAACCAATCTTTCTCTCAAACCTTTAGCCCTTGCCGTTTTTATATATTCTTGATCCAGAACTTCCAACATACTGGATCTTACGAGTCTCGTTAAACTTGCCGACATTGCTGTTCCAAGAGTTATTGCGGGCAATATGATATACTTGAAACCTCCATAACCTGATGGAGGAAGCCATCCCAGAGTTAGGGAAAATAATATTATTAGAAGGGGTCCCAACCAAAAGTTTGGCATGGATACTCCCAGCAGAGCAAAGATCATCGAAAGGTTGTCTATCCATGAATAATGTTTCACAGCAGCTAAAGTACCAAGAGGTATGGAAATGATCAAAGCTACAATTGCACTCGCCACTGTGAGTTTTATAGTGGCAGGATAACGTTCCAAAACTATTTGCATTACTGGTCTTCTACTAACTATAGATTTTCCCAGATCACCTTTAAGCAAATTTTTCATGAAATCTAAAAATTGAATTCCCAAAGGTTTATCCAATCCAAGCATATGACGTATTTCTTCGACGTTTGCAATAGTGGCAGTTTCACCTAACATCATTTCAACGGGATCTCCAGGAATCAGGTGAATAAAAAGAAAGACAAGTACAGAGACAGCTATTACAACTGGTATGGTCAAAAGCAATCTGTTGATTATGTATCTAATCATTGAAACTTTCCCTACCTTTCCATTACTCGTAAAAAGGAGCCCAGAATGGGCTCCCTTCTTGATATCGTTTTTACATTAAAATCATTTCTCTTTCCATACTTTAGCTATAGAAGCGAAATCTCCTGCAGGATACAGTACAAATCCATGAACTTTTTTGCTCATAACAACATGATTCAGGAACCAGCAAATATGTACATATGGAGCATCGTCTCCAACAATCTCTTGTAGTTTAGCGTATATTTCTTTTCTTTTATCCGGATCCATGGTAACTTCCCCTTCTTCAATTAGCTTATCAATTTCGGGATTTATATAAAAACCTCTGTTAGCACCGTTAGGAGGAACACTATTTGAATGGAATATGTACCTGTATATCGCGGGACTATCTATACCAACCCATTGGAGAGAGTACATATCAAATTCACCTTTTTTAGCTTGTGCATAGAACGTGGCCCATTCATATTGTTCGATTTTTACATCTATTCCAACATCCGCCAGATATTGTTGAACTATTTGAGCCATCATGTATGAGGTTGGATCAGTTGTACATTTATAAGTAACGGTGAACCTTTTTTTAGGTCCATCTCCGTCTGGATCAGGATATCCGGCAAGATCCAACAGCCATTTTGAAAGCTCTGGATCGTAATGATACCATCTGGCGGCTGGATTGTAGTCTTTTATCATAGGTGCTAAAACACTGTTTGCCCATTGAGCATTTCCTTTGAATACTTCAGAAATTATTGTTTTAACATCCAAAGCGTATGCAATAGCTTGTCTAACCAGCTTGTTGGAAAGATAAGGATTTTTAAAGTTAAACGCTATGTATCTTATAATAACGCCTGGTTCTTTTACTACTACAAGATTTTTATCTTTTTCAAGTAATGGTAGATCCTCATCAGATATACCATTTTGAACAAGATCGACGGTTCCTGCTTTTATTTCGGCGAATCTGGTTGTGGGATCTGGGATTATTCTCAATACAACTTTATCAAGATACGGTCTACCTTCAAAGTAATCTTCATTTGCTTCTAAAACAACCTGATTCCCTGGTTCGTAACGCACAAATTTAAATGGACCATATCCAACTGGATTGAAAGCAAAATTGGGGTCTTTTTCAGCCACAGCCTTTGGAACTATTCCCATTGTTAAATTCCACTGTGCAAACCAAGCATCAGGTTTCTTAAGAACGAATTTAACCGTGTATTTGTCAACAACTTCTACTTTTTCTAAATTACTTAAACCACTCTTTTTAGGTGATTTTAATTTTGGATCGAGGATTGAATTATAGGTATAGGCAACATCTTCAGCTGTCAATTCCATGCCGTTGTGGAACTTTATTCCCTTTTTCAAATGAAATACGAAGGTCTTGTTATCAGGCATTTCATAACTTTCCGCGACGAATGGGCGCAAACTCATGTCTTTCTCTCTGATGAAAAGACCTCCACCGAAGACCAGCTGCATTACCCTTGCCTCTGCAGCACTAGTGGAAAGTCGAGGATCGAAACCTCCATTTGGATCACTATCAAGTGCAATAATCAATGTTCCACCATATTGAGGTTTCCCAGCGCCAAAAATGAAAATAGTTAAGGCGATTAAAGTCATAACAATAATAAAAAACCTTCTCATGAAAACCCCTCCTTGGCAAATAAAGTTTTAAAGATTTCAATTGGCCGTTCATTATACTGTATTGCTATTGCTCAACAGCATTATTATAGCATTGTGTATAAATCCGTTCAACGGAGCACTCAATAAACATGGGATTGTTTTATGGAAAAATTCAAGATCTTAAAGAGGCTATGAAAACGTGTGAATCCAAAGAAAAACAAGTTAGAATTCACTCTGATGATTCACTCTTTGGTTTCTATCACTATCTCTAACTGGGCGTCTTGTGCGTCTATGGTGTCCTCGTTTATATCCATCACGATCTTCTGAGCCCACATTTTTCTGTTCTTATCCTTGTCATCCACAAACACATCACCCTCAACTGTCAATAAAGCTTTATCAGAATCATAATTGAAACTCTTACCTTGTATGAACATGTTTCCTTTTTTTATTGTAACCTTTCCACCATCGGTTTTTCCATAAAAGATTTTATCTTTTAGGTTGACATTCAATGTTTCACACTTCACTTGTACGGTATCTTTACTATCTTTTGGGTGAAAGACGGCCTTAACATTTTTTCTCATAACACCTTTTTCGGTTTTCAGATCGTAATCCATCTCTTGAGATGTTACTGTACCTTCTTTTAATTCAACGTACACTCCTTCAGTTACTTTAACGAATCTTTCTTCTCCATTGTGAAGCTGTAATTCCATGTGATCCGCTATTATTCGTGTGTCTCCCTTTTCGATCTCAGTCTTTGATAGGAAAATTATTTTATCTTTCGTCGCCCTGAACTTTTGAGTTTTTATTCTAATGGTTTCCTCCGATTCCTGTGGAAACATTTTCAAACTTGTTAGGAGGATAATCGAAATCACAAAAAACCATTTGAATTTCGTCGTTTTCATGTAAGATTCTCCCCTCGCTTTTCAAGATTCTGTTAACTAAAAGTATTGAAATTTATCAAAAACCTCATTATTCTTTAAATAGGGGACATCCCCACAACATCTTGATTCTGTTAACTAAGAGTATGATATAAAGAAACTTATTGCTTGTTAGGATAAGATTCCTCGTCACTATCGTTCCTCGGAATGACAAAAACAAAAAATGTCATCCCGAACGAATGTGAGGGATCTTATTCCCCATCACTGATACTTTTTAGACTTTTCAAAGACTTCAATAATACCCATCTGCTATTTCTGATTTATCTAATATCATCACCACTACTAGTTAACACTATCCCACCACGAACAGCTTTAACAAAATCCCAATGTTTGAACCCTTTGAAAGTTTCGTGTTTCTTCGGGGGAGCTTATCCCACTTCCAAGGACCACTTCGGGCTCAGATCCCTAAAAAACACTAATTGTTACATCTTGATATGTCTTTCAGAGGTCCGAAAGATGTAAAGACTCATTTTCTTAATCATAACATATTTAATTCTCAAGAATAAGGTATAATCGCTGTGAATAGTTTACCAAATTTGAATTTCAAAGGAGTGTTCTTTGTGTATGCCGCGAATATTGGTGGTGGATGATGAAATACCTCTAACGGAGGTTATAAGTGCGTATCTGATAAATGCGGGATACTTTGTGGATGCTGCCAACGATGGCAGAAGTGCTTTGGAATTGTTTGATAACAGAGAATACGATTTGATAATTCTCGATCTCATGCTTCCGGATATTCAAGGTGAAGAGATAATTAGAAGAATACGTCAAAGATCTAATGTTCCAGTTATAATGTTAACTGCAAAAACAGATGAAGATGATGTGGTGAGTGGGTTGAAACTTGGAGCGGATGATTACATAACCAAACCATTTTCTATGAAAGTCCTACTTGCGAGGGTAGAAAGTGTTTTAAGAAGGTCGAAAGATGATGCCCCCAAAACCTCCATACTTAGGATTGGAAACATAGAAATAGATTTCTCTGACGGTTCAGTCTATAAAAACAAAAATCGAGTGAATTTAACTCCAACCGAATTTAAATTACTCTCCTTCCTTGCAAGCAATCCAGGAAAAACGTATTCTAGAGGGGAACTTTTGAAAGAAATTTGGGGTATCGATTCGAGTATAAAGACCCGAGTGTTGGATGTAACAATAAAGAACATAAGAAAAAAAATAGGTGATACTGAGAAGCCTTACAAATACATTCACACGGATTTTGGAAAAGGGTACCGTTTTGAGGTGATACATTGAAAAACAGTATGTTCGTTAGGTTATTGGTGATCGTTTTCATACCCCTGTTGATAACATCAATAACTTCCATATTCGTAGTCAAATCTGTTAGTGAAAGAGCATTGGAAGCTCATTTTCTGGAAATAACCCGTTCGAAAAATATGTTGATCGGAAAGATAATATCAGAATACCCGGAACCTTTTCTTCGAAGTAGAATGATGCTTAGAAGAAGTCCCCTAAAAGACGATTTTAGGATATTCATTTACGACAGAGAGGGAAAGTTAGCATATGGAGATATAAACTCTCCAGAATACAAGATACTTGGTGATAAACTCGATGAATTAAGCAATCTTACCACCAGAAAAATTTTGAAAATAAAAGGCTTGTATGTGGATGTCATGCCCATAAAATCTCCAAGCAGTAACTTCAAGACATTGATAATAGTTTTCAAATACAAAAACCTTGAGGAATTTGAGAACATAGTTTTAAAAGATTTTCCATTGATTTTAGCATTTCTCATCATTTTGTCAGTCTTTATAGCCATTTTCATGTCTTATATTTTCTATTCGAAGTTCAACAACAGTCTGAAGAATTTGATGAATTTCACAAGGGAAATCGGAAATGGTAACTACAACGCAGGAATTTTAGGCCCTGTTTTCACAGCAGAACTTGCCGAGTTTTCACAGGCTTTGAAGATATTGCAATCCAAACTCAGGGAACAAGAGCGTGTCAGAAAAAAGATATCTTCGGAGGTGTCACATGAGCTTAGAACACCGATCTCAATAATAAGATCCCAACTTGAAGCGATTCATGATGGAATTTTACCACCAGATAAGGATAGAATCGAGAACTTGATAAAACAGATCGATAAATTGTCTGATCTTGTGACAAAGGTGAGAAATCTCACCGAATTGATTGCAACAGAACTGAAGTTTGAACCTGTGAATTTAAAGGTGATCCTTCAGGAAACATGCGAAAGTATGAGAAATTTATTCAGAGAAAAGGGTATAGATCTCGTGTGTGATGATATGAATATGAAAGAGATATGGATAAACGGTAATCGCGAAAAATTAACTATTGCTGTTAGAAACGTTTTGGATAATTCTTTGAAATATACTCAAAAAGGTACAGTCAAAGTCAGTATTTTGGAAGAGGAAGGAAAGGCTATCATCTCGATAAATGACACAGGAATCGGGATATCAAAAGATGATTTACCTTACATAACTGAAAGATTTTACAGAGCCAACACAGGTGTTGAAGGTAGCGGTTTAGGTTTAGCACTGGTTAAAGAAATCGTTGAATTACACGGTGGAAAGTTAGAAATCGAGAGTGAACTTGGAAAAGGGACAACTGTGAAATTGATTTTCAAAAAAATAAGGGGCGGATACGATGAGTAGAAACGGTTTGGCACTTGCAGCTGGTGGTGTGAAAGGGTTTGCTCATATAGCAGTTTTAAAACTTTTAGAGGAATTGGAGTTGAAAATCGACGTGGTAACGGGTTCGTCAGCAGGCTCCATAGTTGCTGCACTGTACGCACTTCATGGTGATTGGCAAAAGGTTTGGAAAGAATTTTCAGAAGGTGTTGTCGAATTTTTGCCTGCTTTCATGAAAAGGGCTGAAAAATTGAGAGGTGCCAATTTATGGAGTATATTTCAAAGATCACTCGTTAAAGTGGAAGAGTACTATCCTTTTTTCAAAAAACTCTTTGGAAAGAAAAAATTCTCGGATTGTAAAATAAAACTGGGAATAGTTGTTTTTGACATCACCGAGCTGAGGTCTTTACTGATAACTGAGGGATTCTTGGTGGATGCTGTCATGGCAAGCTCAAGTGTACCGGGAGTTTTTGAAGCAGTGTGGATTGCGGGAGATCAAGTGGTTGATGGCGGTGTAGCAGGTCATACTCCCGTAAGGGAGGCTCGAAAGCTCGGAGCAGACTTCATCATAGCGAGTACCTTCAAAAAGTCCGCATCCAAATTGCCAATAGATCAGATGGAATTGATGTTTTACATAGACACTTGGAAAGAGGAAAAAATAAAGAATCACGATCTTTCCTTTGCCAATCTCGTCATTGAACATGATTTGGCAATAAATTGGTACGAGTTCGAAAAATTTAAAAAGGTTTTTGAAACAGCTGTTAAATCCATCGAAGAAAGGAGAAAGGAAGTTGAGATTATCATTCGGCGGTGATTCTGCCTATTATCTGTCAGTACTTGGGATTATAAGAGCGATCGAGGAAGTAAACTTGGAAATCGATGAAATACACTGCACGGGCTTTTCATGTATTCCATTGTTTTTCTCAGAATATCTTGGATCCCCTGGCAAAGCTTATCCAAAAGTCAGAGAGCTTTATAGGGAAATCGTCAAGATCTTCAAATTCTTAAAAGGATTGGTTCATATAGATGTTGTAAATTTACTGTTGACGCTTTATAGAATGCAGAAGGGTATCGAAGGAACAACCTCACAGAAATCTTTGGTGAATTTTATTTATAAAAGTTTTCCTAACGTAGATTTGGAGAAAATTCCAAGATTGAAAATTCATGCATTTAATCTGAAAGAATACAAAGATGAAATATTATCCGGAAATGTTCGTGAAGCATTGTGTTCCACACTCTGTTTTCCAATACAATTCTCACCTTATAAGGACTACATAACCGGTGCGTGGGTGTATGGAGTACCAGAAGGTGATATAATAATTACAATGAAAAGTGAGGATATTTATAAACCAAGAAATGCCATAGATTACATGATCCTCTCTACTTTGGGCAGAACGAAAGAAATTGTCGAAATCAGAAAGCAAGAAGCTGATTTCTCCTTTGAGTTTGAGGTGAACTCGCTCGATCCAAGTAGGAATTCCTTGAAGATATATGAAGCGGCACTCGAGAAGTTCGCAGAAAATGTTTTAAAAAAAGATTAGGAGCACTCTACAGTGCTCCTAATCTTGATTAAATTGAACTGATGTTGATTTATTCGGTGTATGCTTTTAGAACTTCCAAGAATTGATCTGAAAGAAGAAATCCTGGTAAATTACTATCTTTGAATATGGCGCTGAAATTCTTGAATCTGTTTCTGATGTTTTCTTTGAGTTTCTTTTTGGCTTGTGGTGGCAAGTTTTCAAGTTTGTTTTTAAAAGCACCAAATCGATTTTCAAATTTGCTTTTCATCTCTTGAGCGAAATAGTTCATGAGTTTTTCTAATTGTTCAACGGTTATCTCCGATTTAACCTTTTCGAATGTTTCTTCAATGAGGTCCTTTTTTTCTTCTATGAGTGACTGTATTTTCTCCTCGGCTTTCTCCAGAGTTTCATCGTCCTTGTTCACAACTGCATCGACGGCGATGTTATATTCCTTTACGATCTTATCGTTTATTTCCTGAAGCTCTTCTTTAGCCTCATTTAGAACATCGTAGATTTTTTCAGCTTGTTCTTTATCCAGGTTCATTGCATTCAAAGCTTCTGCGAAGGTTAGCTTCATCCTGGCTTCGATGAGTTCTTTGTTTATCTCCGAATTGAATGGCCTACCAAAAGTATTCAGTGGGCCCAAACCGGGTATCTCGAATCTTCTACCTCTTCCAAACATTGGGCTTGTTGGTGCGTCTGGATTTTGATAACCATATCTTGGAGCTACAGGCATATTGGGAGTTTGAACAGGGTTCTTACTGGGTACGCTCTGATTTTGACGTGGAAATGCAAAAACTGAACCGGCAATTGTGAGAACCAATAGACCAATGATCACGGATATGACAATATTTCTTCTTTTCATTGAAAATCACCTCCAGATAATTTTTGTTACGACATGATTCTAAGATGAATATCTTCAAAATTAGCGATGTCTTTACAACACTTTTACAAATTCTGGAGGTGTTTTCATCGTCCGCTATTTGTTCCCACTATCTTGATGATTTCAAAGGCGATTTTATGAGAAGGAAGAACTACCGATGCTCCACCTTTTTTGATGGCTTCAGCCGGCATCCCGAAAACGATGGCAGTTTCCTCGGATTCCGCTATTGTGTATCCTCCACCTTGCTTTATTTTGGCCATGGCTCTTGCTCCATCATCCCCCATTCCAGTCATTAGAACACCAACTGTATTTTTACCAAAAACATTGAAGACGGACTCCATCATCACATCAACGGATGGCATGAACATGTGTTTAGGTATCTTTGAAAGTCTTATTTTAATTTCATCGTTACTTTTCCGAAGTTTTAGATGGAAACCTCCTTTACCAACATACACTATGCCAGGTCTCACTATCATTCCATCTGAAGCTTCGACAACTTGTATTTTGCAGTATCTATTCAACCTTTCAGCATATTGCCTTGTGAAATTTGGTGGCATGTGTTGAACTAAAAAAACTGCGGCGTTTAAATTTGAGGGTAAAAGCGGGAGGACATCGTAGATAGTTTTTGGTCCTCCCGTGGAAATACCTATGGCAACGGCATAGAAAGTTGTGATCGTTGCTTTTTCAACAATGATAGTAGATGTGCTTTTTTTGATATCACTGTAGTCTGTTTTTTCAATCTTTGCTGTTAGTCTATCCACAGAACCTTTTTTTGTGAATGTTTTATGAGCTGAACGTATTGTTTCAATAAGCCGCTGCTTTATAGAATCCATATTTAAAGATACCGTTCCACCAGGCTTTGGAACGTAATCGAATGCTCCAAGCTCTAAGGCCTCAAAAGCTGTGACAGATCCTTCCTGTGTTAAAGATGAGACTACGACAACTGGTGCAATCTTTTCTTCAACGATTATTTGGAGAGCCGTTAATCCGTCCATTTTTGGCATATTTATATCCATTGTTATTACATCTGGTAGGAGCTCTCTCGCTTTTTCCACCGCGTCTTCTCCATCACGCGCAACATCTACTACTTCCATATCTGGCTCAGATTCTATCATTTTTTTTAGTACTTTTCTCATCAATGCTGAGTCATCAGCAACAAGAATTCGTAGTTTTTTCATATCGTCCGTTTCTCACTCCGATCTTTTGAGTTTCTTGGCTTTTGAGCTTGTTTTCTTTTTACCAGGGCTTTTTTTTGCTTTGGATTTCTTTGATTCTTTTTTTTCTTCACCTTCATTAGCATTGGATACTATGTTCTCCAATTGTTTTGCCTCAGTTTCAGAAAGAATCTTCTCAATTTCAAGTATAAGGATCAATTTATCTTCCAAACGAGCAACGCTTTTAACAAACTTATTAGCTTCGCCCAAATCTATGGAGGCTATCAAGTTTGTTACGAGATTATCTGGTATTTTTTCTACGCCCTCCACGTAATCAACGATGAAACCGGTTCTTTTGCTGTTAATATCTGTAACGATTATGCGTGTAGAATCGTTCACCTCGAAGCTTTCCATCTGAAACCTTTTTCTTAAATCAATTATGGGTACGATTTCGCCTCTGAGATTCATTATACCTTCAACAAATTCCGGTGCCCGTGGTATCTTCGTCACGTTGGTCAACCTGTTTATCTCTCTAATACTTTCTATGCCCACACCGTAGTGTTCTTCACCTACCAAGAAAACTACATACTGTTTTTCAGAAAGCAAAACTTCATTGGATTTTTCCCCAGTTTCTTTAGTATCCTCGGATAATTCTACAACCTCTGAGGGAACCAACACGGATGCATCCAAGATCATGATTGTTTCGTCATTTTCCTTTACTATTCCTTTAATTTCGTTTCTACCACGATCTTTTATAATTGCTGGCGGTTCTTTGATATCGGATTCAGGGACTCGTAATACTCCTTTTATACGGTCAACGATAAAACCGACTTTGGTATTTTCTGTCTTTAAAACTATAACCTTGGTAAATTCATCGGGCTTGGTTGCTGGTACTCCCAACATGATTCTAAGATCTATGATCGGCAGAATACTGTCTCTGAGGTCCATAATACCTTTTACATATCCTGGCATGTTAGGAACTTCATTGGGAACTTTATATCTTATTATTTCTTGTACATCATCTATGGGGAACCCATAGAACTCTTTTCCCATTTCGAATGTGACTATTTGTACATAATTTTCCTGAAGAGATTCGCTTTCCTGTGCTGTGTTTACTCTATTACCCCTTTTTCCTCCTGCTGTTTCTGCCTGGCTTACAAGATCAGCACTTCCGATTAATTCATCCAGTTTTAAGATCATGTATATATCATCTTTCATGCGTATCACATTTTTCACAAAGTCATTTGAAGCGGTGGCAACCTCTATATTATCTTCTTCTACATCCATAACTTGAGACGTTCTGTCCACAATTATACCAAAGGTTTGATCGTTTTTTTCTATGACTATAACCTTCGAGTTTTCGAGAGTTTCGCCACTAATTCCCAATCTTTTCTTTAAATTAATGATGGGAAAAACTTCTCCACGCAGGTTTGAGAGTCCCTCTATGTAATCTGGAACTAAGGGTACTTTCGTCATTTTGGGGAGCCTTATTATTTCTCGCACCCATTTAACTGGTATCGCATATATCTGATCCTTTAGAACGAATGAAACATATTGCGTCAAGGTTGTTTGCATGAATACCCCCCCTACTCTGCTTGAAGTTCATCGGCGGTTGCTGCTATTTCTTCAATGGCCTTTGCGAGTTCTTGCATTCCTCTTGCTTGCTCTTCAGCAGCCTTTGATGCTTCTTCAATGGAAGCTGCCGATTCTTCTGCCGCACTGTTGATTTGTTCTATAGCCTTTTGGGATTGTTCAAGAGCGGCTGCTATTTGTTCCACTGCATTTTCGATCTCATCGTATTGATCGATTAAATTTTTCAAAACACTTTCAACTTCTTCAATAGCTTTAATACTCGTTTTTGCCTTAACCGATTCATCCGCGGCAATTTTTGAGTTATCATTCATATCGGAAGCTACAAGATTCACTTGATACTGTATAGTGCTGACCAACTCTTTTATTTGTTCGGCATTTTCGCCTGATTCCGTCGCGAGGCTCCTTATATCATTTGCCACTACCGCAAAGCCCTTACCATATTCACCCGCTCGCGCGGCTTCGATAAAACCATTGACAGCCAACATATTCGTTTGAATCGTAACCTTATCTATGGTATCAACCGTTTTGTCTATCCTTCTCGCTTTTTCGGCAAGATTTTCTACGTTTGCACTCGCGTCTTCAAAAGATGTTTGAGCGTTTGTTATCCCCATTATCATTTCATCAGTCTTTTTTCGACTTTCAAGCAACATGTCGTTCACCTTTTTCAAAAGTTCCAAATCTACTTTAATGTTTTCTTGAAGTTCGTTGACCATTTCAAGGATTCTGTTAACAAGTTCGTTCATCTTCGTGGTTTGTTCTGCCAAAACTTCAGCAGCCTCTGCAAGCTGTCTAACTGCAGCGTTTATTTGCTCAGAGCTTGCATTCGCTTCTTCTATATTTGCCGAGAGTTCTTCAGCAGCAGAGGCAACGAATTCTGCGGATTTTTCAGTATCGGTTGATGTCTTCAACTCCTCTGAAAGTTCTACCAATTCGTTGGTTGCCGTATTTATTTCAGATAACGCCTTTACCTGTTCTTCAACACCTTTTGAAGCCTCAACAGCTGCAGAACTCAATTCTTCTGCCGCTGTTGCAACTTGCTCGGTACTTTCCAGAAATTCCTGCGCGCTTGCTGTAATATCGTTCATAGCCTTTGACATATCTTCCATGTGCTGGACAAGTGTTTTAAATTCATTGGTAATTTCATTGAATTTCTCGGTTATAACTCCTCCAACTTCCACGTCTTTAAGGGTGTTTTCCGTAATGTTCTTTATATCCTTTACAACTCCCTCAACGCCTTCTCTGATTTCCTTAACTATATCGGTGATTTCCCTTGCAGAGCGTTCAGAAATCTCGGCAAGCCCTCTAACCTCATCTGCGACCACGGCGAATCCACTTCCATGTTCTCCAGCCCTTGCAGCCTCGATCGCGGCGTTTAACGCTAAGAGGTTGGTTTGATCGGCTATCATAACCACGGTTTTTACTATCTCTTGGATCTTGTCAGATTGTTCTGCCAACTTTTGAATCATCTCGGATGATTTTTGATTTCTGTTTGCAGTCTCATTCAAAGTATTTATAAGACTTTGAATTTCATCAATCATTGAAAACAACCTCTTTTGAGCTTCCAATGTATTGGTGTTCATATCTCTAACCATTTTATTTATTTCTCCAGCACTGGCATTGATTTGATTTACCGCAGCCCTCGTTTCGTCAGTTGCACTCGACGATTGTTCGGCACCCGCCGCGATTTGTTCCATCGATCTGCTCAATTCTTCCGCTGCTGATGACGCTTCTTCAACCCCAGCAAGTAATTCTTCTGCAGCACCCGCTATTCTTTCAGCCATGGCTTGTCTTTTTGCAAGGGTTCTTGCCTTAGCACGTTCTTGTGCTCTTTTACGCGCTTCTTCCCTTTTTTGCCTTAGTTCCTCGTTTTTTGCTTCTTCGCGCGGCTTTATACCAGTTTTGGTATTTTCCCCTTTGTTATATGATTCAGGAACGACCAATCTCTTTTTTTCCATTTTTCAAACCTCCTTCAAATGATTTCAAGATCGAGTTGATGAAGCTCTTCATCGAAATAGTTGAAGATGCTATCAGTTATCACCACCTCCTCAACCTCACCTGTGTCAACATCCTCTGCTGAAACTTCTAACACACCATTGTTGTTCAAAGAAAAGCTCACAGCTATATTGGCTTCGTTCTTTTTCCACTTCTTAGAAGACTTGAAGTGAAATTTCCCCAGGTTTACTAACTTTTCCCCCCTTTCCTGCAAAACTTGGATTGTAACCGTATCTTGATTATCTTCGGTGTTGGTGAACATCTTCGTCGCTACTGTGGGATAAATCGTTCCCTTTTTTATTATTTCAACGAAATTGTCGTCATCATCTAAAACACCGAGCGAATGGGGAAGTATATCCCTCAATTCCACACTCTTTATTCTTCCTTCGATCATAGCGGCTTGAACGGCTGCACCCATTGCTACAACTTCATCAGGATTTATCTCAGCCTTAATTTGGGCATTTGGAAACTTTTGAGATAGTTTTCTGAAAAAGGGCATTCGTGAGGCACCACCGGAGAATACAAGCATATTCACTTGATCGGGAGATAGATCGGCTTCGCTGAGTGTTTCATCGATCAGTTCATCGATTTTTTCTATTAAATTTTTGCAGAGACTGTCGAATAATTCTCGCGTTAAAATTTTATTTATATGTAAAGGGCCTCGCTCGGTAAGCGCTATATATGGGATCACAACATTTGTATCGTTGACGTTGGATAAATCTATTTTTGCTCTCTCGACGGCATTGTAAATTTGTTGAAGAGCAATCGGATCAGTGCTCAAATCGACACCGGTATCAGTTTGGAACTCATCCACCAGCCAACCGGCGAGTATTTCATCGAAATCGCTTCCTCCAAGCTCTGTACTTCCACCAGTTGTTAATACTTCGAACAATCCATTTGATTGTCTCATTAGAGTGATATCGAAGGTTCCTCCTCCAAGATCAAGAACCAATACTGTGCTTTCATCGTTGGGCACTCCATACGCCAAAGCAGCAGCTGTTGGTTCGTTCAAGAGTTTTACAACATCAATGCCAACTAATTTCGCCGCTTTTATAACTCCTTGTCTTTGGTTATCATCGAAATATGCTGGAACTGTAACCACAGCTTTTTCCACATTTATGCCCAAAAATTCCGAAGAGTATTTCTTTAATTTTGAAAAAATCAATGAACCGATTTCATAAGGTTTATATTCTTTGTTAAATATTTTGTAAGTATGATCTGTTCCAATTTTTCTTTTAACTTTCGAGACCGTTTGTGAAGGTTTTAAAAGCATCTGCGACTTTGCCATTTCACCTACAAAAACTTGTTTTTCGTTTTTGAAATACACTACCGATGGTGTTAACCTGCTCCCACGTTCATTCACAATAACATTGACTTTCATGTTTTCATCAACGTATGCAACCACGGAATTCGTTGTGCCAAAATCGATACCAATTATCATGTCTCCTCACCCTTTAAGATTTTCAAGTTTTCCTGAGCTTCCAAATTATTGGGATCGTACTTCAAAGCTTCTGTTAAAAGTTCTATCGCTTCATCGATGAAATCGTGCTCAGCTAAAATAACGGCTGCGTTATTTAAGGCCTTGGATGTGAAAGGTGAAGGAATTTCAGTTGTTTTCATATAGAAGTAGAATGCATACAGATACATTCCTTTTTCGTCGTATTCAAGGGCCTGAGTGAAAAATTTTTCTATGTTCCGAAAATTCAAAAGTGAATCCAATCCTCTACCCAATGCCTTTTTCATTTTTCATCCTCCATAGAATCTGTTCAGCGATTTTTCTCAAATCAACAGCTGCTCTGCAATTTGGTGAATATAGATGAACAGGTAAGGCGTAGCTCGAACTCTCCATTACTTTCACATCGCTTCTCAACGGATGGAAAACTAAATTCTTTCCAAAAATATTCGTCACCTGTTCCAGAAATTCTTTGGACATTTTTGTTCGTGTAACAAACATCACTGGAACAATCCCAAGCAAAATCAACGAGGGATTCAATGTGGAGTTAACTTTATAAAAGATATCCATTATCTGAGCCAAACCTGCCAATGATAAGAAATCGGCTTTCACCGGTATCACCAAATACTGTGCAGCTGTGAGCGCATTCAGTGTCGTTAATCCAAGGTTTGGTGGTGTGTCGATGAGAATGTAGTCATAGTCACTGTCAAATTCCAACAAGAAATCTTTTAATATGCCTTCTTTATTTTCCAAGTTTGCGAACTCCAAATCGAAAGCCGCGAGATTTTGATTGGCTGGTATCAAGTGGAAACTTTTTGTATCCACAACCACTTCCTTTTTTAATTGTCCATTTTTCACAAACTCGACCAAACTCTCATATATCCCATAATTGATACTTTGAGGTTGCAACCCATAGTAGATGGTACTATGTGCCTGTGAATCGAAATCAATCAACAAAGTTCGCCCTCTCTCTGATAATATGGCGGCAATATTAAAAGCGAGCGTGGTCTTACCTGTACCACCTTTTCTGTTGGAAAATACGATCACCTTTGCCATCATTTCACCAACCTCGTTGGATCAATTATCAGAACCACCTCACCGTTGCCAAGTATCGTCGCACCTGAGACGAGTCCATCAACCCTCAAATATTCGGGAACGGGTTTTATCAAGAACTCACTCTCTTCGAGAAACCTATCCACGGCAAAAGCTACGACGTCTGTACCTTCTTCGACTATTATCAACGGAATCAAATTAAAATCATATTCTTTTTTCATGGGGTTTATGGATTTTTGATGTAGAGTTTCCTCGATAGTTATTAAAGGTATCATCTTGTCTCTCACATCAACGAGAAATACCCCACCATAATCGTGTATTTTCTCTTTTCTAACTTTTATGGTTTCTCGTATGTACTCAATAGGAAAAATGTACTTTTGCTCGTTTACTTCGAACATGAGCCCAAGCACTATGGAAAGCGATAGTGGAATACGCATGGTAATCTTCGTTCCCATATTCAACTTTGATTCAACGAAAACCTTTCCTCCCATTTTTTCAATGTTCGTTTTCACTACATCCATTCCCACTCCACGGCCAGATATGTTTGAAACTTCTTTCTTGGTGCTGAAACCAGGTTCGAATATGAAAGATATTATCTCGTCATCTGGAATCTCAATTGCCTGATCGGGTGTTAAGATACCGCGTTCGATAATTCTCGCGCGTACAGCGTTTGGATCTATTCCCTGTCCATCATCCTCCACTTCTATGAATACGTAGCTTCCCTTGTAGTATGCTCTGAGATATACACTTCCTGTTTTTGGCTTACCCTGTTTTACCCGCTTATCAGGTTCCTCTATACCATGATCTACGGCGTTCCGTATAAGGTGTGTCAAGGGATCAGCGAGCTGCTCTATAACTGTTCTATCGAGTTCCGTCTCCTCACCTTCTATGAATAGTTCCACCGATTTCCTTAAATTCTTTGAAAGATCACGAATCGTTCTTTTGTATCTGTTAAAAAGCTCGGAAACTGGGATCATTCGCATCGACATGACCGTAGATTGAAATTCATTTGCCAATCTTTCCATTTTCCCTATGTAGTCTTTCGTGTTTTGAATGTTGTGGGGTTCCCTTATCATGCTTGTGAAGGAGTTTTTCAAGGTTATCAATTCTCCGACCAAATTCATCAATTTATCGAGTTTTTCTTTATCGATTCTGATAGTCTTTGAGGTAACTTCAGAGCCAAGAGTAATATTTTTTGAGGTCTGTTTTGTCGAAACGCTTTTAGATTCGATTCTTTTACTCTCAATTACCTTTTTCTTTTCCTTCAACCAATTTTCAAAACTTTTTATGAGATCTTCAGTCTCGTCATATTTTTCTTCTTCTATCGTTTTAATCAATCGATCTATAATGGAAAGTTTATCATTTTCTTTCAAGTGAAGTAATCCGTTCTTCACGTTCTCAGTCATTCGAATTAATTGTTTGAACCCATTTTCTGAAGGAGATTTTAAAAACATTTCTAAAAATTCGAACCACTGAGATGTTATGTTTTCAAAAGCTTTGAAGGCAATAGTTTCATCTTCACTTTTCTTTGAAGATTCAATGGATGTCAAAGAAACCTCATCTTCTCCCAATGATGCATTATTCCTCAGCTTCTTAATGTAATTCTCGGTTTCAGGTGGATCTTTGGACTCGATTAAAGAGTTCAACAGAGACTTAGTCAAGTCCATCCCAGCGAATACTAAATCAACGATATCAGTGGATACTCTCAATTGGTTGTTCATTATTTTCTGAAAAAGTTCCTCGATCCCATGAGAGATGTTTTCTATTGCTATCAACGATTTTTGAAGTTTTTCTTCTGGAGACATTGATAAAATCAAACGCGAATCACCCTTGATGCTATGAAAGAGTCGCATCAGTTCATTAGAAACATCTTTATCCTGTCTTTTTTCAAATTCTAAGAGTTTCTCTTCGATTTCTTCAAGTTTATCTTTCAATTCTTCGATGAAATCTTTGACAAAATCGGATAATTCTATTCCATCATTCGAACTCACTTGTTCTATTTTTTCTTGTGAAACATCTACTGATTTGGGCATACTTTCTTCTGACATACTCGTTGAAGTTGTCGAGTTTTCAGCATGGGTCTTTCTGAAATCTGAAACCTTAATCAATATCTCTTGTTCTCCAAGGTTTTCAACTTCTACCTCGATATCCTCGCCGTTATAATTTTCGAGTGCCTCCATTAGTCTTTGAACAACGAAATTCAAAAAATCTGCACCCTCAAGCAGCAAATCCACAATTTCGGTTGCAAAGGAAATTTGATCGTTTTTCAAACTTTTTAAGATATCTTCTAATTCATGGCACACGTTTACTACGGAAGTGAGATTGGCAAAGCCAGCCATTCCTTTCAGGGAATGAAAAGTTCGGAAAAGATTATCAATGTTTTCAGCTGAAGGTTCAGATTCCAATTTCAAGATCCTTTCTTCAAGTCCCTTGAGATGATCTGGAGCTTCCTCTAAAAACGCTTGTAGTATTTCAATGTCGTCGGAGGAAAATCTCATTGTATCATCTCCCCAAGGGCTATCTGGATACTCTTTACAAGAAATTTGGGATCAGCAGGTTTCACGATATAAAAGTTGGCACCAATCTCATATCCTTTCAATTTATCAGTCGAATCGTTGAGTGTTGTAACAATTATTATTGGTAAATCTTTGAATGCATCATCTTCACGTATTCTCCCTATCAAAGTTAAACCATCCATCTTTGGCATATTCAGATCCGTTATAACGCAAGCGATCTCCGGATGCATGTAGAGTTTTTCAAGAGCATCGGCACCATCTATGGCATCTATGACTTCATACCCCGCAGATCTCAGAATATACGCGTGAAAATTTCTGGTGACCTGGGAATCATCAACAACGAGTATCTTTTTCTTTTTTCTTTCACCCATTACTTATCACTCCAAAGGTTTTTGATATACTATGAAATCTCCAGCTCTTTTAATTCTAAAGGCAGTGGTTATTCTGCTAACAGATTCGGAATGGCCGAGAAATATGTAACCACCCGGAACCATCATGTTGTAAAAACTCTCCACGACTTTTCGTCGAGAATCATCAGAAAAATATATCAAAACATTCCTACAAAATATGAAATCAAAGTCCTTTCCCAACATGCTGAGGGATCTGGCATCAAAGAGATTAACTTTTTTGAACTTAACGTTTTTCTTCACCACTGGCTTGACAGCGTAACCCGATTTTAAAACATCGAAATACTTTTCCAGATAGATCTTTGGTACATCCTTCACCGATCGTTCGTTGTATATCCCTTTTTTAGCTTTCTCAAGTGCATTTTCATCTATATCTATGGCTGTGATTTCGAAGCTACGAGCAGAATCGAGCATTTCCATGAGTATTATTGAAAGTGTGTAAGGTTCTTCACCAGTAGAACATCCAGCGGAGAGAATCTCTATCTTTTTGTGGGGAGCTTTCCTTGCAACCTCTGGTAAACAATGCTCTGCAAAAGCTTGTAGTTGTGGAAACTCCCTGAAAAAATATGTTTCATTTACGGTGACCAAATTTATCAAATTTTGCACCTCTCGACCGGTTTTATCGAAAAAATGCAAGTATTTGATATAATCTTCTGCAGATTGCAATTCTAACTCTTTCAAGCGATTCTCAATGCGCTTTTTCAAAAAATAGACTTTACTTTCCGGTATATAAATTCCTGTTTTCGAATAGATGATGTCTCTCACCTTCTTAAATTCACGTAGCCCAATTATCACCATTATCACCTTACCGATCCAAAATCTCTAAAATATCCCTTGCCACCATCTTTAGCTCCTCGTTAACTTCTCGTTTTAGGAAGTTTTTTAACTTCTCGACGATTTCCCTATTTCCCTTAAAGAGTTTTCCAACAGCTTCCAAAGCTCCCATTTTTATGAAAAAGTCGTTTGAATTGAGCATTTCAAGGATTAGATCTTTCGCACTCTCTCCTCTCAATTCCACTATCAATCCAAACACTTCATACTTGTTCATAGATGGTATAGAGGTATTCAGCAGTTTCAGCAGCGCTGAGTATACTTTTTCAACATCGGAATCTGATAATTCGTTCTTCATATTGACGAACCTTTCGAGTATATCTATTAGTTCCTTGTAGAATATCTCTGACTTTTCATTCAACACCTCTATGACGAAAGGTAAAAATTCCACAGTGGCATGACTTGCCAAAAATCTCATGTACGCTGGCAACGTGAAATCATCTATCTTGGAAGGATCGGGAAATTTCTTTTTCACAACTTCCAAAGAATATTCATCGCCTATCTCTGATAACGCCTCTAAGCATGTGATCGTCAGAAATGGGTCACGAGATTCTTCCAATATCTCTGCTATTTTATTTGAATAGTGGTAACCTTCGAGATCGGCTATGTACTCAATCACACTTATCAAATTGTTTATCGATTTATCTTCCAAACCTTTTGCCAAAATATCCACCGTTATCGGATTTCTGATCATATGAATCGTGTCTATAGCGAGCTTCCTAACGTGCTCATTTTCATCATCCAATTTTTTCATTAGATAAGAAATTGAGAGCTCTCCATATTCAGCAAGTATTGTAACCGCGGCGTTTCTGAGATACAGATCCTCGGAGTAAAAAAATTCCATGAGTTTTTCAATCGCATCTTCGTTTTTTAGGATTTTCAAAGCTTCCACTAAACTCTCTTTCACGATATCTTCGCTTTCATTTTTCAACATCTCGATGAGCTCGAAAACCCTATCCTTTTGTCTGCTTTCTCTTATTTCATAAATTAAATTGAGTTTTTCCTCAGTGGTCATTTCTATCACCTTCAAAAAGTGGGTTGAACTTCAGACGCGCATGTGATAAAATTAAACCAAAAATAGAATACTTTATTCTACATAAG
>Ga0136651_10000288_pt1 | contig 27004 bp, 18 predicted proteins | sample Mar14236cmmetaG_FD_94867 | JGI IMG/M metagenome (GOLD analysis project Ga0136651, IMG submission 94867) | Marine hydrothermal vent microbial communities from Guaymas Basin, Gulf of California to study Microbial Dark Matter (Phase II) - Marker... ... | reverse complement strand
AGCCATAACAATGATGATGGGGGGGGAGGGCTCAGTGGAACGGCAATAGGCGTTATTGCTGCTATTCTATTGATAATCTGGGGTTTCTTTGGTTTATATATGATACAACCCGCAGAGGTTGGCGTTGTCACGCAGTTTGGACGCTTTAAAGAGATAACCCAACAAGGTTTAAACTGGCATTGGCCCTACCCAATTGAACAAGTGGAAAAGGTCAACGTTGAAAAAGTGCGGTTTAAAAACCACAAGGCATTGATGCTTACGGAAGACGAGAACATCGTTGAGATTGAACTGAATGTGCAATACCGTATCATTAATGCTAAAGATTACTTGTTCAATGTGCAGGATCCAGACAGCACCTTACTTCAAGCCACTGAAAGTGCCTTACGTGAAATCGTCGGTACCAGCAACATGAATGGCGTTTTGACCAGCGAACGGGGAAGAGTCGCGACGGAAACAAAAGTGTTAATTCAAACAATTGTGGAACGCTACAAAACGGGCCTGATCGTGATCAGTGTCAACATGCAAAACGCGCAGCCCCCTGCTGCCGTCCAAGCCGCTTTCGCTGATGTGATTAAAGCGCGTGAAGATGAAGAACGCAGCAAGAATAAAGCTTATGGTTATGCCAATGAAGTGGTAGAAAAAGCCAGCGGCTTTGCCGATCAACTGCGAGAAGAATCGCAAGCCTATAAAGCCCAAGTCGTCGCTAGGGCTGAAGGTGAAACCAAACGTTTTTTAAGTATTTTAACAGAATACGAAAAAGCGCCAGAGATTACCCGCCAACGTTTATATTTTGAAAGCATGGAAACCGTGTTCTCCAATACCAGCAAAGTCATGGTTGATGTTCAAGGCGGCAATAATTTGATGGTGTTACCACTGGATAGCATTTTGAACAATGCAGCCCATAACGCCATGCAGGGGTCTAGAATGAATCAACCACAGGCTTCTCGGTTATTACCCCAACCAGAAGATCAGGACAAGGATCCACGTAGCAGAGGAGGACGCTAATGACAACAGGCAAAACAATTCTTGGCATCATCGCACTGATTTTAGTGTTAATTGGGAGCATGGCCGCCTTCACGGTCAAAGAAACGGAACTAGCCTTAAAGTTGCGTTTCGGGAAAGTCGTCAGTGCCGATTTTGCACCAGGGCTGCATTTTAGGATGCCTTTCGTCCACAAAGTTCGTACTTTCGATAAGCGTATTCAAACGCTTGATGCACAACCGGAACACTTTTTGACCAGTGAAAAGAAAAACCTGATTGTTGATTCGTTTATCAAATGGCGGATTATCAATGTGGTTTCTTACTTCAAAGCGGTCAGTGGTAACCCCCTAAGTGCGAAACAACGCTTAACAGAAATCATTGCTGACGGTTTACGCAGCGAATTTGGCAAACGCACCATTAAAGAAGTGGTTTCAGGTGATCGGGCCGAGATCATGGACATCATCACCGACACGGCCAACAATCGTGTCCAAAAACAATTTGGCATTAAAATTGTTGATGTGCGTATTAAACGCATTGAACTACCCAAGGAAGTCAGTAGTTCAGTGTATCGACGTATGGAAGCAGAACGCGAAAGAGATGCCAAACAATTGCGCTCTCAAGGTGAAGCCCAAGCCGTGCGTATTCGTGCCGGTGCAGATCGTGAACGCATTGAAACGGTTGCTAAAGCAGAACGCGATGCTGACAAAATTCGCGGTGAAGGTGATGCGACGGCATCAGATACTTATGCCCAAGCTTACAGCAAAAATCCAGAGTTTTATGCGTTATATCGCAGTCTCAATGCCTACAAGACAACCTTTTCTAACCGCGGAGATATTTTGCTGATTCGACCTGATTCTGAATTTTTTAAATATTTCAAAAGCTTGCATGGTAATACTCCTCAAAACGCCCCAGTGCCTCTTATTCCAAAGCAAAACCCGGCTTTGATACAACAACCAGAAACGCCGGTTAAAGAGAAAGAAGCGGTAGCAAGTGAATAATTAAGAGTAGCAGCATTATGTGGGAAGAACTTTGGATAGCCATCGCATTGATTTTAGTGATTGAAGGGATTATGCCCTTTATCAATCCGAAAGGATGGCGTAAGACTTTGCGAACCGTTAGCGAAATGGATGATAACACTTTACGCACGATTGGCCTCTCAAGCATGCTCTTCGGCGTAATCCTGTTATATTTAGTACATTAATGTAGGGTGGGCAACGTGGTTGCCCACCAATCGTTCTGAAAAAAAGAGAATAGATTTATGGGTAAAAACGTCGTCGTTATCGGCACACAATGGGGCGATGAAGGAAAAGGCAAAATTGTCGATTTATTAACCGAACGCGCCGCTGCCGTCGTCCGCTTTCAAGGTGGACATAATGCCGGACATACACTAGTCATTGACGGCCAAAAAACGATTTTACATCTCATACCTTCCGGCATATTGCGCGAAGGTGTCCAATGCATTATCGGAAATGGTCTCGTCCTGTCACCAACAGCCTTACTTGAAGAAATTCATGACCTTGAAAACAAGGGCATTCAGGTACAAGAACGTTTGCGTATAAGCGACGCTTGCCCCTTACTCCTACCCTATCACATAGCACTAGATCAGGCTCGTGAACAAGCCCGCGGTAAAACCAAAATAGGCACAACGGGTCGCGGTATTGGGCCCGCTTACGAAGACAAAGTAGCCCGTCGAGGCTTACGAGTCAGAGATTTATTTGACTCAGAACCGTTTGCCGCAAAACTCCGTGACATAGTGGATTACCATAATTTTGCATTACAGCACTATTACAAAGTCGAACCTGTTGATTTTAAAACAATATTAGACGAAACCCTAAAAATTGCTGAAACCATAATCCCAATGGCAACGGATACGCCTGAATTACTGGCTCAATTACAAGCTGAAGGTCAAAATGTGCTACTTGAAGGCGCACAAGGTACCCTCTTAGATATCGATCAAGGCACCTATCCCTTTGTCACCTCATCCAACACCACAGCCGGCGGGGCAGCAACAGGCAGCGGTATCGGGCCACGCAATCTTGACTATATTTTAGGGATTACGAAAGCTTACTGCACCCGCGTTGGCTCAGGGCCCTTTCCAACGGAATTATTTGATGAAATTGGCGAACACCTGTCAAAACAAGGCCATGAATTTGGCGCAACAACAGGCCGTCCGCGCCGCTGTGGTTGGATTGATGTCGTCGCCTTACGAAGAGCCCGTATCATCAATAGCCTCACTGGACTATGTATAACCAAACTTGACGTACTTGACGGCTTAGAAACCGTGCGTATTTGTGTTGGTTATTATTATGACGGAGAAGAAATCAAAACCGCGCCAACAGAAGCCGAAGCTTATGCGCGTTGTCAACCCATTTATATTGACATGCCAGGCTGGCAAGAATCAACTGTCGGCGTAAGCCGCTACGAAGACTTACCAGCAAATGCACGCACCTATCTGGAAAAACTAGAAAACTTGCTTGAAATCCCCATTGACATTGTTTCAACCGGAGCAGATCGCAATGAAACCGTGATTAAACGGCACCCTTATGATTAAATAAAAACGACAAGGATTAGATATAAGCAAGGATAAACCCAAAAGGCTCCTAATTTAAATGACTACCCTTCTGAATTTAGAGTGATTTTGCTTTATCCTTGCTTATATCAAATCCTTGTAGTTATTCCTTGCTTATATCAAATCCTTGTAGTTATTCCTTGCTTATATCGAATCCTTGTAGTTTTTGCTGTTTTTAACAATAAACTGTCAACTACTTTTGAAAGGTGCTCCCTGCACTAGGTATTGCAACTTCCAACTTACTACCATGGTTTCCACATGACTGGCAAGCTGTGCCCATTGGACTCATCCATATCTCTCGCCTCCCACACTTTTTGCATTGAAACTTGTCAAGCCTCTGTGCCCCACATACGGTACATTGTCGCTTTAACCTAGTGCGTTTAAGGTTTTTCTCCAAAAGTGTCAAACAAATGGGGCAATGTTTGCGGCTCCGCCTTAACTTCGATATCGAAGTCCCTCTATTTTGTGGCTTGTGCTTTTGAATGATATCCTCTTCCATATTTCTAGACTCCTTATTACCTAAGGCTTGCTACAGACGCATGTTAATTTTATTATCATAAGTTAAGTCATCTAAAAAATCAGTATCAGTCTCTTGTAAAAGATAGTCTTGTTCAAGCCCATTAATGGTGGGTTGAAAGGTTTGCATAATGCAATATTGAGAAATGGGATTGGTTATTTCGCAAAGGCTATTATGGCCTTTTTTCAAAAGGCCATAAGTCACGAGCTCGGTGGGTTTCCGCTTTTATGTCGTTTTTGTTGCCCACCATTCCTATTCCATAAAATTTTCAGGTCTTTTTGGCATCCCAACACTTGATCGTTCCACGCGAAACTGGCTGAGTTCTTCTATCTCTTCTGGACACTCTTTTGACAACGGCCTTTCGACATAAGCGTCTGGCAATACAACTATGAACGCATTGAAATCCAATTCGGGCGATTCAATGTTCACTTCGCCATCTATGCCCAGTTTGGAAGAAGCACTGATTTGACTTTCAGGTGATTTAACTAATTGTTTGGCGTTAAGGTGAATATTTCCCCCTCGTCCTTCATTGGCTTGTGCTTTAATCTGACTCTGATCCAAAACGATAAAAGTTGGATTGGAAAGGGTAATATTGCCACCATCGCCACTACCACCATGAACACTGGTACTCATTTGCCCTTCTCGCAAATACAGTAAGTTTGGAACGACGAGAGTGATATTGCCACCGGTTGCCTGTTCGGCAGAAGTCGTGATTGTACCCCTGTTGGTTATGTTTATCGTATTGGCTTGTACGGTAACATTGCCAGCATTACCCGTTCCCATAGCGTTAGCTGTAATGGTGGCACCATCACGAATGTTAAGATGATTGCTTTCCACTGTGACATGCCCACCTTGACCAATGCCCAAAGAGTTAGTAGAAATAGCACTCGGTAAACCACGATTATCTTGACCTGAAAGGGTTATATTATTTGTAGCAATAACGTGTACATTACCACCAGGCCCTTGTCCGAGCAGTATTTTTTCTCCGATTAAACCACCGCTACTACTATTAATCTCAGAACCGCCTTCCAAAAATAAATTGTTGACTCTTACCGTCACATCTCCAGCAGCGCCTTCACTTGCTGTACCCGCGCTAATGCCACCACGATCATCTATCCTCAACTCATTAGCCACAACGGAAATGTTGTCAGCATCCCCTTTTCCAAAACTGATCGTGGCTATGCTAGATTGATTATTCTCAATAAAAGTCTCTTCAGTCACCTTGATTAATCCGGGACGTTTTCCAATGATAGACATTGTGTTGGTGTTGATATTGATTTTGCCACCGTCTCCATCTAAAAAAGTCGAGGAAATAATCAAACCTCCACCGGTTATATTGATTTTATCGGCATTCACCGTAATGTCAGCACTTTTAGAGAGGCCAAAATTATTCGTTGAAATGAGCCCCCCCTCTAGATTTAAAAGCCCAGTAGTAATATTGAGACTACCAGGTTTTCCAGTACCGTAGGTTTCACTGGTTAATTCACTAGGAATATCGGGTTGAATAGTGATACCCGCAACCACCACTTCTCCCTTTTCTTCCCCTGATATCGAAAAAGATTCAGTCGCATTAATCGTGATATCACCCCCTTGCCCATTGACAAAAGTGTCGTTATTAATATTGCCACCTTTGTCCAGTAAGATTTTTTTTGCTTCGATCACTATGTCACCTGAATCACCGCTACTAAAACTACTGCTTCTTATGAAACTTTCAGCAATCCTCAAATCAGGTACCGTGATCGTTATAATACCCGCATTACCGTTGCCCATAGTGTTACTCAGTATAGCAAGAAGATGTCCTTTAATATCAATGCTATCTGTCAATTTCATGTCAATACTCTTGCCATTCTGATCGGCCATCGTATTGGCTTGAATGGTTGCATTATCCATGAAAAATTGTCCACCACGAATAAAAACACCGCCACTACCTCTACCACTGACATCCATTAAGGTATTAGTAGCTGTGATGGTTCCCCCTTCAGCATTCAAGTCTAATCCCAACTCGCTAGGGATCACTTCACCTTCAGAAGCCACACTCGCCAGATTAATTTGTCCTGCCGGTGCCGATAATTTAGAACGAGCAAAAATTGCTGTCGTTGGCGCGAAATCCTGTTCATGAAATAGGATTGGTGAATTACCCTTCAAACCCAAATCACCCCCAATCAACGATAAGCTCTTGCCTTCAGAAACAGACAAATCGCTATCTTGAGTGGTAATAGAGGCTGGTGAATCGGTCAAAAAACCAAACGCTTCAATCGGTGCAACGTTCAATAAACTATCCATCGGATTACGCGCGTCAAAACGTCCCCTCTCTCCCAAGCGTAAATAGTCAGCAGTGCTGGCATGAAAACTCCCTTGTACGTCCAACTTGGCATTTTCCCCAAACATAATGCCATACGGATTAAGCAAATACATATCCGCATTGGGAATGGTCGAGCGAATTAACCCATCAATGTGTGATGGCTTGCCACCCGTGACGCGGCTGATAACGTTATTGATATTATTGGGGCCGGTAAAAGTCGCACTTTCATGGCTTTGCAAGTTAAAATCTTGAAAACTGTGGAATAAATTGCTGCCATGTTGTTGGCCTAAGTCAGCTTTGATGAGATAATCAGGGCCCGGTAATGCACCACTTTGTCCCAGCGTACCATCGAGGTTGACTTCGGCCTGACTGGATAAACTGATAATGAATAAAAAAATAAGATGAAATCGGTTCATTTACTTTCACTTTATATATATAGCATTTTTCTGATTATAACGGATTTTGGGGACACCAGATTTAAAAGGGCGAACACGCAAGGGCAGCCCCTACGAGCTATCAGTTTTCAAATTCAGGTTCAAAAACACACACAAAAACACCGTGTTTTATATGATAATATTATTTTAAATCATAGACTTATTCTTTGTGGCACTCTGAAAACGAAGTGAACGTCGTAAAGAAAAAAAAGCGTCGGAGCAAACTGATAAGTACTGAACCATAAATTTTCAGGTATTTTAATAGAAGCTGCCTGTAGAGACGCGATGCGTAGCAAATCAAATCTGCATAGCAACAAACCAGAGACGTTTCGCTACGCCGACAAAAAACATGAGACGTGAAGCTGAGACGTGAAGCATCACGTCTCTACAAAAAACCTGAGACGTGAAGCTGAGACGCGAAGCATCGCGTCTCTACAAAAAACCTGAGACGCTTCACGGCGCCGACAATGAGTTAGATAAAACTGATTTTCAAGCAAAAGTTGAGGCAAACAAAAACTTTATTTCACGCTAAAGTTTCGCGAAGCGAAACTTTAGCGTGAAATCCTGAAAAGGTGGTTCTGGGCTTTCGCCCTGGATTGCCCTTTGCTGTAAAATACCTGTTTATTTGTGCTTCAGTACTTAGGTGGTAAGGGGTTGTGCGGCTTTGCCACTACAACCAAATCACCTCAATCCTCTTTCCTGGGGTGTTAAATTTCAGGTATTTTTGCTACTTTTTTTTCACCCTAGATTTGTAGGGTGGGATCGCTTAGCGACAATGAACTCAATAATAAACCCTTATGTCACCGCCCGCTTGCCCACCATCCCCCCCATTTGGAATAAAAATAGAGTGAAAAACAAATCAATTGTGGCTCAAATTTAACACCCCACCTCTTTCCCCCTTCTGAAACATCGTTTTTTTTTAACACAGAGAACACAAAGTACCACAGAGAATAAGAAAAAAAAGTATCAGGCCAAACTGATAGGTGGGGCGCATTCCCAAAAAAAAGGGTCATTATCAATCTTGGCGATCCGCAAAATAACATGCACTCCAAGCGGGCCGCAAAATAACAGGCATTCCAAGCGGCCGCAAAATAACAGGCATTCCAAGCGGGCCGCAAAATAAATTTGGAACGAAAAGCGGGCATTCAAAATTTATCTATCTTGATGACCCTTTTTTTAGGAATGCGCCCGATAGGTGCTAAGGCGTTGCCACTTAAAATCTTGAAAACTGTGGTATAAATTGTTATCATACTTTTGGCCTAAATCATGGGCCCCTGTAACGCACCACTTTGTCCCAGCGTACCATCAAGGTTGATTTCGGCCTCACTGGATAAACTGATAATGAATAAGGAAATAACATGAAATCGATTCATTCACTTTATACCCTATTTTTCCTATTATTACTTTATTTAAGCAGCGTACCTGCTCAAACGCTTATCGAAGCCAAAGAGGCTTTTCAACAAGGGAATTATAAACAAGCCATGTCACAATGGCAAAAAGTGTTGGATAAAACCCCTTATCTCACTGAACGTTTAGAGGCTCGACTAGGCCTCGCGCAAATTTACCGAGATTTGGGACATTATCATCATAGTCATCATCAACTCAAAACGGCATTAGCCCTCGTTGAGCAATCCGATCATGCCCTGTTGCATGCCCGTTTACTGAATGAATTCAGTAAGCAGTCTCTTTCCCAAGGTAAAAAAGGGTTTAAGGCGGCAAGACAATTCGGACAACAAGCATTGGATATGGCACGGAGGCTCAATAATCCATTCGTCTTAGCAGAAGTTTTAAATCACTGGGGTAATGTGTTCATCATAGAATACGATTATGAAGGGGCTGTGAACCATTTCGATGAGGCATTAAGCTTGCTTAGGGCTTATCAAAGCGCACCCCGTGATGCGCTAGACAGCAATACTTTGGCTGAACTTGAAACGTGGTTCGGCAAACTCTTGATTAATCGGGCACAAGCTATTTTCTTGCAAGAAGCGGAGTTATCAAAATTTACGGCTAAAAAGTCAACTTTTCGTGCCAGTATAGCCGCTCTGAACTTGGCTTGGCTTGCCACTAACAAGAAATGGGTATCCCCCTATCAACACGTTTTTGGACTGATTTCTCTTAGTCAATTGGCACAAAAAATCCAGCAGCAGTTGACGGCCTCTTCAACACAACTCACCAATCTGACGACTCAAACGCTTTTCAAGGCACGAGATTTAGCGATTCTTCTGGACAATGCCACCGCTAAAGCTTACAGCTACGGTTATTTGGGACAATGGTATGAACAACATCATCGTTATCGTGATGCCCTACAACTGACTCGACAGGCCCTCTTTTTTGCCGGACAAACGCAAGAACACTTATTGCTGTCTTATCTATGGCAATGGCAGACGGCGCGTATCTTCAAAGCGGATGGTGATCATCAACAAGCCATCAAAGCCTATCAACAAGCTATAGCACATTTTCAACAGGTACGCACCAAATTTATAACAACGGGTTATGTGAATTTGATGGAAATCGATTTTCGTGAAAAAGTGGCCCCAATTTATTTTGAATTAGCTGATTTATTATTACAACAGGCCCATTCTGAAACACATTCTGCTTTGAAAAAAAATCAATTATTACTGCAAGCAAGAGCCACGATAGAAAGTTTCAAAGCAGCAGAATTACAAGATTATCTTCAAGCAGACTGTCTCGATCTTTATCGCCAATGTTTAGATGTAGGCACTCTACTTGATCAACAAACCGCCTTGTTATACACGATTTTATTACCCAATCGCCTAGAATTATTATTACAGCGGCATGATGGCTTAAAACAATTCATTATACCCATTGATGAAAAAACACTACGCGAGCAAGTGATTTCTTTGTCATCGCAATTACATCATCATCCTAATCCAGAAGTGTTGGCTAGAAAGAGAAGCCAAAGCGTCGCCAACGCAGAAATCTGTACACCCGCATTACGAGGAGGGCAGTCGCAAACGCTAAAAACAGCCGCACACGATTTCTTGAAACCCGCGCAAACACTGTATCAAAGGCTCATTCAACCCCTTCAACTGCATGATATCAAAACGCTGGTGATTGTGCCAGACGGCATTTTACGCACAATACCCTTTGCCGCTTTACATGATGGTGAACACTTTCTTATTGAAAAATATGCCTTGGCTACCCTACCCAATTTGTGTTTAAAGCCTTCAAGGCATTCGCAAAAGAAACAAAAAACCATTTTGTTGAGTGGTTTATCTAAATCCGTACAAGGCTTTTCCGGTTTACCTTGTGCCAAATATGAATTAGAAAGCATTCAAAATATCTACAATGACAGCGATAAACCGTTGTTAAATGAAAGCTTTACGTATCCCAACTTACAAACACATCTCAAGCAAAGCGATTATGACATCGTGCATATTGCCTCTCATGCCCAATTTAGCCCGTATTTAGAAAAGACGTTTGTCTTAACCTACGACGATAAATTGAACTTAGACAAATTAAGTCGCTTAATCAGCAACACGCAGTTGAAAACCAAATCGCCACTAGAATTATTAACCCTCAGTGCTTGTGAAACAGGCATCGGTAATGATCGGGCACCATTAGGATTAGCAGGTGTTGCGCTCAAAGCGGGGACACAAAGTGTTTTTGCCAGCTTATGGGCAATTGACGATGAAGCAACCCCGGCCGTTGTGATTGAATTTTACAAACAATTACAAACGCCTGGACTTTCAAAAGCCAAAGCGTTACAAAATGCACAAAAAATGATGTTGACTCATAAAAATTATGTGCGTTATCGCCATCCTTATTATTGGGCCGCATTTTTATTGATCGGGCATTGGTTTTAAGTGCGATTTTCGTTTCTGTTATTTTGCTGCGATTTTCGTTTCAGTTTCAAATAAATGTCTAGCAGCCTGTCGGAGAATACCACTTAAGTCATTGTTTTGTATAACATTTATGATTATTGTAAAAGCGAGAATAATCAATGAGTTATACTTAGTACCGTCATAAGGTCGCGATTACTTTTACAGACACAGCCAATAGCCAACAGCTTTTAGCGTAGCCCACCTTCGGTTCACGCCAAAGATTTTGCGCGCAAAATCTTTTTCACGCAAAAGTATCGCGAAGCTGTACTTTTGCGTGAAAGCGTGAAAGCAGTTGTCGCAACGCGAAAGTCAGGTGGTGGTGACTAACCGCCTTGATTTTTTCAAAATGCAAAAGCGCAAATTATATTTCACGCAAAAGTTTCGCTTCGCGAAACTTTTGCGTGAAATGGTGGACAGTATATACTGCACATGGGCATAGCTTTTCACTTAAGAAGTTTTGCGCGCAAAACTTTTTTTGCTGCCCCACCATTTCACTTAAGAAGTTGCGCGCAACTTTATTTCACTTAAGAAGTTTCGCGTAGCTAAACATTAGCGTGAAATGTGAAATACAATTCCCTAAAGTCATTTTAAAAAAAGTTTTTCAGGCAAAAGTTTCGCGAAGCGAAACTTTTGCCTGAAAGTTTATCACCTCGTTGAGTATAGTTGATTAATCCGATAGGCTGCTAGCTGTTCCTTAAGTACTGAAGCACAAATAAACAGGTATTTTGGTTGCTTCTATTAAAATACCTGAAAATTTATGGTTCAGTACTTATATAGAACACCTTGTTTAATGACCAATAATTTCATTGAATCCTTCAATAATTTTATCTAAATCTTTCGGAGGAACTTCGCTAATCTTTTTGCCAATGCGTGTACTAGCTAAAGTTCTAATTTGACTGATTTTTACCCAAGAGCGTTTCGGTAACCCTTCACATTTCAGTTCAAAAGTTAATGGAAAGTTGGCCCGTTGTGGTTGAGCGGTTATCGCTAGAGCGATGACAGTACCAGAACGTTCATTAAAAGTATCTTGACTCAGAATAAGAACAGGACGAAGTCCGCCTTGTTCACTGTCTCGTACAGGGTTTAAGTCAGCCCAACGAATTTCGCCTCTTAATAACTTGGCCATTTTGCAAACTCCTCTGAAATGCCTTCTTCTGCAAGTGCTTTTTCTTCCTTATGGTTCAATTTAGCACATTCTTGTGCTAGGCGGCTTTGTTCTAATCGTTGCAATTTCTCTGTGATGGCATCGGCAATGGCACGACTTCGATTTGGGTAAAGATGACGGCAGATCAGCTCGTCTAATTTATCAAGAATAGATTGGTCAAGTGTAATAGCTACTTTAGCTTCGTTCATAAATGTTCTCCAATTTTGAACAGGATGACATGGATTAAAGGATAATCAGGATTGGAAACATTCTCACGACAGCGTCAATCATGAAAATCAGTCAAATCCGCGTTCTATCCTTATCATAAATTCAATAGAACGCAGATTATGGCCTGATTAAACTGATTTCCAGGCAAAAGTTGAGGCAAACAAAAACTTTTGCCTGGAACACTGATTAAAAAATCCGCGTCAATCATGACAATCAGTCAAATCCGCGTTCTATCCTTATCTATCCGCGAGGCCCTTATTTTGGCCGCTTAACTGCTCCGCTTGTTGGGTACACCCTTTTTGCCTCATTTCAACAATTTGTTCCTCTACTGATAAATCGGCCGAGAGTTGATGCAAAACAATTTCTTTTCGCGGATAATCAAGGCCCTTTTTAATGCCAATCAAATAAGTCACACCAGATTGGATAGGCATTTTATCAAGGGGCCAAACCAAGGTGTCTTTTGAAGCGGGCCATGGTTCTATCACCACGAGTTGGGATACCGTATTTTGAATCACCACTCTATCGTTCATCTGTCCAGAACGTTTGTTTTCAGGCAACCATAAATCTATCTGTTCTGTCACATAACAAAAGGTATTGGACTGACAAAGATTCACAGTCCAAATACTTGGCGAATCGTTACAACCTTCACGTCGACGACTATCCTTTCTTTTTTCTATCCCCGGTTTTTCTGAAGAATAAGATATTGTGTTTTGAGAACAACCGGTAAGCAGAGTGACATTCAAAAACAAACTCAACACTAAACCCAATAAAATTTTGCCTTTTAGAAATGAAATGTAGTTTAATTGTGACATACATGTATTACCTCATTAAAATTTTAAAAGTATTCCTGACAATTTGGAATATTTTTTGCATTCAAATAAGCAGACCACTTTGAAAGATTTGCACACGCCAAAAACGGGCATGGGAATTGATATGTGGGTGATATTGATAGAACGCTGATGACGCGTGATTATCATGATTTTCACGCGCTTTGTTTCGCTCCGCGAAACAAAGCGCGTGAACCGAAGGTCAGCGAAGCTAAACGCTGATTTTTTTATTTAATCTTAATTCTTAATCAGTGTAAATCTATCATCACCCTCTTGCAAACCCCATCCCGCAAACCCTGCTAATCTTTTAACCCGTTTAATCCTGTTCACAATCCTAATACAAAGGTATTATATTATGTTCAAATTTTTACCAAAAAATCTGTCTATATACTTAATACTACCCTTTTTCATGGGATTATCACCCCTAACGCAAGCGCAAACAATCCAATTTCAACAGCTTTCTATTAAAGACGGTTTATCTCAAAGTACCGTTTATAGCATTTTACAAGATCGCATGGGGTTTTTGTGGGTAGGTACCGAAGATGGATTAAATAAATACGATGGATATCGCTTTACCGTTTATCGACATCAACCGCAAAATCCACACAGTTTAAGTGATAATACCATTTATGCCCTTTATGAGGATAGCCATGGCACACTCTGGATTGGTACCGCTAATGGGCTTAATCAATTTGATCAAAAACAAAATAAATTTGTGCGTCATCTTTATAACCCTCATAATCCAAATAGTTTAAGTCATCAGGTTGTCTTGTCAATTTATGAAGATCATAACAATCAGTTATGGATTGGTACCAAAGGCGGTGGATTAAATCAATTTGATCGAGCACAAAACCACTTTGTGCGTTATCAACACGATCCTAAAGTGACCGCATGTTTGAATCATAATTCCGTCTGGCCGATTTATCAAGATAGCACAAATACTTTATGGATTGGTACCAATGGAGGCGGCTTAAATCAATTTGATATTCAACAACAAAAATTTATCCATTACTTGCCCAATCCCAAACAGCCTGACAGTTTGAGTAATCGAGTGACTTCCATTTATGAAGATAGCACAAAAATTTTGTGGATTGGTACACTTAATGGATTGCACAAATTTGATCGTCAACAGAAGACTTTTGTGCATTATTTTCCAGAGCCTGAAAATCCCAACAGTTTGAGTCATCGTGCGGTTTGGGATATTGTTGAAGATAAGCAAGGTGTTTTATGGATTGCCACTGATGGGGGCGGATTGAATAGATTTGAGCCGCAAACTGAAACGTTTATGCATTATAAACAAAATCTTCAAAATCCTACCCAATTGAATAATAATTTTATTCTGTCACTTTATCAAGATCGGGCTGGAACACTTTGGATTGGCACAGCAGGTGGCGGCCTTAATTTTTTTCATCAAGCACACAAACCCTTTCACCATTATTTTCATAACCCTATTGATCCTAATACATTGAACAATAACGATATTTTTGCACTTTATGAAGATAAAGAGGGCTTGTTATGGGTAGGAACAGAGGGCGGTGGTTTAAATCAGTTTGATAAAACCCGGCAAACCGTGACACATTATAGGCATGATCCACAGAATCCTAATAGCTTGAGTCATGATGATATTCAGTCTATTTATCAAGACAGTCAGGGGAGTTTATGGATTGGTACTTATGGTGGCGGCTTGAATCAGTTTAATCGTCAGCAAAATCGCTTTATCGCCTATCAAAATAACCCTGATAATAACAATACTTTAAGTAATGATTATGTCATGTCAATTTATGAAGATCAAAAAGGTTTTTTGTGGATTGGCACCCTAAAAGGGCTCAATCGCTTTGATCGCCAATCTCATCAATTTGTCCATTTTTGTCCTGATCCTAACAATCCCAATTCTTTGAGTCATAATGCGATTTCTGCCATTTACCAAGATAAAATGGGCTTATTATGGATTGGTACTGAGGATGGGCTTAACCAATTCGATGACAAATCTAATAAATTTGTGCGTTATCAACATGATTTACAAAATCCCAATAGTTTGAGTCATAACCATGTCAGTGTCATTCACGAAGATAAAACCGGTACATTATGGGTTGGCACTTATGGTGGCGGCCTTAACCAATTTAACCGGAACACGAAAACATTTCGCCATTACCACGAACAAGATGGCTTACCTAATGATACGATTTATGGCATTTTGGAAGATGAACAGGGTTATCTTTGGCTCAGTACCAATAAAGGGTTATCGAAATTCAATCCCAAAACGGGCATTTTTAAAAATTATGATCGGTTAGATGGATTACAAAGCGATGAATTTAATCCCGCTTTCCATCAAAATCGCCGAGGCGAATTGTTTTTTGGGGGCATTAATGGCTTTAATGTGTTCTATCCGGCACAGATTCAAGATAATCCCTCTAAGCCGCCCATCGTGATCACCCAATTTAAAATTTTTAATCAACCCGTTCCTATCGGCAACGATTCTCCCCTTAAACAACATATTAATATCACCAAAGAAATTAAGCTGTCTTATCAACAGTCCTTTTTTTCATTTGAATTTGCCGCCTTAAATTTTATCAGGCCAGAAAAAAATCAATATGCCTATCAACTAGAGGGGTTTGATCAAGAGTGGAATCAAATCGGTACTCGCCGTCAAGCCTATTATACTAATGTACCGCCAGGCACTTATTGGTTTAATATCAAAGGCAGTAATAATGATAATATCTGGAATGAAGCGGGTAAGCGCATAAAAATGATCATCACCCCCCCTTGGTGGGAAAAACGCGGGTTTCAAATCGGCCTTTTCATCTTATTGGTGACTGTGATCACGGGTGGATTTCATTGGCGTGTTGCAATCATTAACAAGCAAAAACGTCAATTAGAAAACTGTGTGCAAGAAAGAACAGAAGAATTGCAAGTCGCCAAGCAAAAAGCGGAAATCGCTAACCAAGCCAAAAGTACTTTTTTAGCCAGCATGAGCCATGAGTTGCGAACACCGCTCAATGGCGTTTTAGGCTATGCACATATTTTACAGCGCGATTCCGCTATCACCACTGAACAGGAACACGGCTTGAGTGTCATTGAGCAAAGCGGCAATCATCTGTTAGCCCTGATTAATGATGTACTTGATCTGGCTAAAGTCGAATCGGGCAATATAGAATTGTACGAGATAGATTTTAATTTACCCTCATTACTGAATGGTGTTAGCGAAATCATCAAAATTCGGGCGAAAGACAAAGGCATTCACTTTTATTTAGACTCTGCGGATAATCTACCCACAGGTGTGCATGGTGATGAACGACGATTGCGGCAAATCTTACTGAACTTATTGGGCAATGCAATCAAATTCACGGATCAGGGTAGCGTCACCTTAAAATGTAGGGGCGAACCTGCGTGTTCGCCCCAAAATGATTTTTGTCTCTATTTTAAAATAGAAGACACTGGTGTTGGCATCTCTCCAGAAAATATTGAGAGTATTTTTGAACCCTTTAAACAAGTTGGAGAACAAAAACGTCAAGCTAAGGGAACCGGTTTAGGATTAGCCATCAGCAAGAATTTAGTTGAATTAATGGGAGGGCAATTGCGCGTCAACAGTCAAATCAATGTCGGTACTCAATTTGGGTTTGAATTAGCGTTGCCAGTTGTCAATTATCATATCGCCCAAGTCACCCAGCAACAGATTATTGGCATGAAAGGTGACTCGCCCAAAATATTAGTCGTAGATGATAATTTGTTCAATCGAGCCGTACTGGTTGACTTACTTTCACCCTTGGGTTTTTATGTTGAACAGGCTAACAATGGGCGCGAAGGATTAGAAAAAGCCATCAAATGGCAACCGGATGTGATTATCACCGATTTAATCATGCCAGAAATGGACGGTTTTGAATTAATTCGCCAATTGCGCCAATCCCCGCTATTGAAAGACAAGATTATCATTGCGAGTTCAGCCAGCGTGTACGAGGCAGACAAAAAGAGGAGTTTAACCGTTGGCAGTAACACCTTTTTGCCTAAACCGATACAACTAGAAACGCTTTTTGAGCAATTACAACACCATCTTAATCTCACTTGGGTATACTCCGAAAAGACTCAAGAAACTGCCGAAGAAAACCAAGTTACCCAGATGGTATTACCCCCAGTAGCCGAATTAGAGAAACTCTATGAGTTAACCCTAATGGCAGACATTGATGAACTGAAAGAACAGGCAATCATTTTAGCGGAATCGGATGTTTCGTTAAAACCCTTTGTCACCAAAATGCAAGCCTACCTTAAAAAGTATAAAGTGGATGAATTGAGTGAATGGCTTGAAGAAAAAATGACGGATGACTAATAAAAACAAGGAAATAAACGCTAAAGACGCTAAAAACGCAAAAAACGCTAAAGAGGCACTTTTTTGTTCCATATTTTGCAAAGGCCCATTGGAGTGCATGTTATTTTGCTTTGCGTCTCTTGCGTCTTTTGCGTCTCTTGCGTTATTAAGACTTTTCGCGATTTAAATAATCGAATGGAGAGATAACCAATGTCCCCTAAAATTTTAATTGTAGATGATGAACCAAACAATTTAGACATACTGCATCATTGTTTGCAGGAAGCCGGCTTTAAAGTGCCCGCTGTTAAAAGTGGAGAAGCTGCCCTCAAACGGGTTAACCATATCAAACCTGATCTCATTCTGTTGGATGTGATGATGCCAGGAATAGATGGCTTTGAAACTTGCCGTCGTTTGAAAAAGAAAGAAGTCACGAAAAATACGCCCATTATTTTTATAACGGGCAAAACGGATTCCGTTGATAAAATTAAAGGGCTTGAAATCGGCGCAGTTGATTACATTAGCAAACCCTTCCAAGCTGTAGAGGTACTCGCTCGTGTCAACAAACATTTAACTATCAGCAATTTGCAAAAACAATTAGAAGCCAAAAATGCACAATTGCAAGACTATGTTTACCATCTTGAGAGTTTAGCCGCTCTAGGGAAAGCCACCAATGAAACACAGAATGTCGCTGAAATGATGGAAAATGCCATGAAGGTGACTTTGACAGTGTTCAACTGTGATCGCGCCTTGCTCCTATACCCCGCCGATCCGAATGCACCGAGTTGTCGTGTACCAATAGAGGTTACAAAACCAGAATACCTCAGCACTAAAAATACAGAGATTCCGATATCCCCAGAGATATCAAAAGCGATCAGAGAAACTTTGTCAGCAACGGGGCCGATTGCCTTCGGGCCTGAGTCTGAACACAAAGTCCCCTCCCTCATTGCCAAACAGTTTTCCGTTCAATCCGAACTCTGTTTAGCCATCCATCCCAAAATTGGCAAACCGTGGCTATTTGGATTGCAGCAATGTTCTGATGAACGAATCTGGACAAAAAACGAACTCAATCTTTTCCGCGAATTTGGACAGCACATTGCTGTAAGCTTGGGACTCTCCATTTCTTTTGAAGAACTGGCAAAGAGTGAAAAACGGTTATCCCGTAAGCGTTATCATAGTTTTATAGGTGCTTCTAAACCAATGCAAACGATTTACCTTATGATTGATAACGTGGCTACCAGTAAAGCATCCATTTTGATTACGGGCGAAACGGGCACAGGTAAAGAACTGTGTGCAGAGGCTATTTATAAGGAAAGTCAACGCGCGGATAAGCCTTTTATGATCTGCAATTGCGCGGCTATTACAGAAAATTTGCGGGAATCCCATTTATTTGGTCATGTAAAAGGGGCTTTTACAGGAGCGGTTAATGATCAAACAGGGCTAGTCTCTCAAGCGAATGGAGGCACTTTATTCTTGGATGAAATTGGAGAACTATCCCTTTCAACGCAAAGTACCTTATTGCGTTTTGTGCAAACTAAGACTTATTCAAAAGTGGGTAGCCATAAAGTAGAGAAAGTGGATGTTCGTTTAGTTTGTGCAACTAATCGGAATTTGGCGGCCGAAGTCAAAGCAGGGCGATTTAGGGAAGATCTGTATTATCGTATTAGCACGATAGAGATCAAATTACCGGCTTTACGTCAACGTGGGCAAGATATTTTACAGTTGGCGAAATTTTTTCTGCATCAGTTTGCGACAGAAGAAGAGAAAGAGTTTCAGGATTTGAGTGCTGACGCGAAGAAAAAGTTATTGAGTTATGAATGGCCCGGTAATGTACGGCAATTGCAGAATACGATTCATCAATCGGTGGTATTAAATAAGGGTAAAGTGATTACTGCCGAGATGTTTAGCACACGAAAGAATGAGGTAATTCACCACACAACCCCGCCTTCTATACCCAATACTGATTCATCTCATGAAATAACCTCTTCAGATATTGTAACCGTGAATAGATTTTGTGCTTTTAAAGAGATTGAAAAAGAGGTGATTAGTAAAGCCATTGAACATTGCAATGGCAATGTCACACAAGCCGCTAAGTTATTGGAAATTAGTAAAGCCAGTATTTTTAATAAATTGAAACAATATAAGGAATCCCCTGATAGAAAATAATTTTGAATAGAACGCAGATAATACTGATTGTCAGGATTTAGCTTCGCTGACCTCCGGTTGCGCTGATTTTTTTTAATCATTTTAATTTAATACACATCATCGTGTGTACCAATATCTATAAAAATGGCTTGATTTTCACTGGCAAAATAAAAAATGACTCGTACATCGTATTCAACGCTAAAACTCCATAATTCTTGGAGCTTACCCGAAAGTTTATGAGTCCTTAAACGCCCATCGAAGGGATTTTCTTTAAATAGTTCTACTTTTTGCCAAAATTTGGCTTGTAAATAAGTTTGCCCTCTGATTTTTTTACGAAATGCTCGTTTAAATGAAGGGCTAAAAGCAATTTCAATCATTTAACATTTCCTCAAGCCGATTCATATCGCTGGAAAATTCCAAAAGATTATCACGATGTTGTTGTTGACTGAGGCGATAATTTTGATAAATCTCTTCACGTCGTTCTTCGATGAGATCTTTTTCCAGTAATTCTCTTAATTGAGATTTTTCGTGATAAGATAAGTTGTGAACGTATTCAACAACTGTTGCAAAATTGACTGACATATTTAAACTCTCATTTATGGTTTTAAGTCAAAATGAAGTGCTCATCCAAATAGTATCTCGTACTAACCCTTCGTCGTATATTGTCTTGCAGATAATTTCTTTAAAATTTTAATGCAACACAGAGAACACAGAGAATCACAGAGAATCACAGAGAAAACCTAGGAGAAAAATGGCCTTGAGTGGTGATGATAAGTTAAAGATTTAGACTCTGTGGTACTCTGTGTTACTTTGTGCCTCTGTGTTGAAAAAAAGATTTTAAGCATCCCGAAAAAAAGGGGCAACCATTATTTTAATTGCCAATTCCCAATATCTGCATTCATATCCGTGCCATCGGGTTGCCCATCAACACCTTGCGAATACAAATCAAATTCCCCATGTATACCAGGGTTGAGATAGTTATAATCAAACCCCCAAGGATCCTTAGGCATACTCTCTAAATAACCCCCTTTTTTCCACTGACGCGGCTCTGGCGGAATCGGCGTTCTAACAACAAGTGCCTCTAAACCTTGATCCGTGGTAGGATAAACATAATTATCCAATTTATAGAGTTTCAAGGCCGTTTCAATAGCATGAATATCTTGCTCAGCCTTCATCCGCCGCGCTTTTTCAGGATTATCCATAATCCGAGGCACAACCAAAGCCGCCAAGACACTCAAAATCACCACAACAACCATCACTTCAATCAATGTAAAACCTTGATTTAAAAACGTTTTTGACATTTAATACGACTCCAATTTTTCTGATGTAGGGGGCAGGTAACAGAGTGTTGCCAACCAATCTGATACAGTACTCTTGCGTCTTTTGCGTCTTTTGCGTTTATTGCTTTCTAAAAACAAAAGTATAGTACATAAGATTGGTGGGCAACAACGTTACCCACCCTACATAACTGATAACTGATAAACTGATAACTATGCAATTATTTGCTCTAGGCCTCAATCATACCACGGCCCCAGTTGAAATCCGTGAACAAATTAATTTTACACCGGACAGACTCAAACAAGCCCTGCCCGATATCATCGAACGTGAACTGGCACAAGAAGTCGTCATTCTATCAACCTGTAATCGCACCGAGCTATACTGTGTACTGGATTGTGACACCACACAAGCCATTATTAATTGGCTCAGTCATTTCCATAACGTCCCCCTTCAACGTTTACAAGACTACTTATACACCTACTCACAAAGCGAAGCAGTGCGTCATTTATTACGAGTCGCCTGTAGTTTAGATTCCATGATTCTAGGCGAACCCCAAATTTTAGGACAAATCAAATCCGCCTATAATAGCGCCCGTGATAAGGGCACAACCGCTAAATTACTCAATAAATTATTTGAACACAGTTTTTCCGTCGCCAAACAAGTGCGTACCGATACAGCAATAGGCTCAAGCCCCGTATCAGTCGCCTTTGCCGCCGTGCGATTAGCACAACAAATTTTTGGAGACTTAAGTGGCTACACCGCCTTACTGATTGGAGCCGGCGAAACCATAGAATTAGCAGCGCGACATTTACATGAAAGCCAGATCAATCGCATGATCGTTGCCAACCGCACCATAGAACGCGCTCGCACACTGGCCAAAGAATTTGCAGGCTACGCCATAACCCTAGAAGAAATACCCCTGCATCTTGCAGAAGCCGATATCGTCATTTCCTCCACAGCCAGCCCAGATTATATTTTAACGCAAGCCGATGTCAAACAAGCCATAAAACAACGCAAACACCGCCCCATATTCATAGTAGACATCGCCGTACCGCGAGATATTGATCCCGCCGTTGAAACATTAGACGATGTTTATTTATACAGCGTCGATGATTTAAACGAAGTGATACAAGAGAATCTACGCTCCCGCGAACAGGCCGCGCAAAAAGCCGAAGAAATCATAGACACCCAAACCACACACTTTATCGGCTGGTGGCATTCACAAGAAGTCGTAGACACCATCTGCTACTTACGCGATCAAGCTCAAGATACTCGTCATCGCCTAGTCGCAAAAGCTAAACGCATGATTGACAAAGGAAAACCCCCTCATGAAGTCATTGACTACCTAGCCCACACCTTAACCAATACATTAATGCACAACCCATGTGTCCAATTACGCCAAGCAGGTTATGATGAACGTGACGAACTCGTCACCGCAGCACGCGAACTCTTTCAATTAAAAGCTGAAGAATAATCTGTAGGGTGGGTAAGCGGGCGACAATGAACTCAATAATAAACCCAGATTTCACCGCCCGCTTGCCCACCATTTAATCATTAATTTAGAAAAACCATGCAATTACAAGCAGGATATATTTTACCCCTCGTCAAAAAATTATTGCTTCAAAACGGCAAGCCTATTAAAGACATTGATCATAAAATCAATTCTTTGTTAAAACACCTTTGTTATTTTGAATTAGAAACCAATACCGATCTGTCTTCAAAAAAACAAGATTTGGAGCCACTGGTTGCCGTCGCGAACAACCTCATCACCAGAGGTTTACCGACACAAGCTTCAATTGAAATTGAAACCGTTTTTTCAAACACTTTTCGATTCACTCAACAACAAATTGATGAACTGGGCAATATTGATTATCACTGGAATCATAACCCACTGGATTTTGAGCTACTTTATGCCGCATTACATCTTATCGAACCCCGATTAAATCGTCATAACCGCTTATTAAACGCTTTAACCGATTGGGAAACATTAGACAGTGATGCTGAAGAAAATTTTTTGTATCAAACTATTCCCAGTCAAATTGGCGACTATTTGATCCAACTCTTAGAACCACAACGCCCTTTTACCAATATTATCAACGATCATGCTGATTTTACACAGCAACGAGTCGATTTTTGCCTTCAATTCCCTTATCCCATTGCCGGCAAAAAAGGACTCATCATTGAAATTGATGGGCCTCAACATGAGGAGATTCAACAAGTTATCATGGATCGTAAAAGAGATCGGGCCGTCGAAAATGCCGCTTGGGCAAAGACTTTGCGTATTAAAACGGATGCGCTTGATCAAACCGATGCTCAATTTAACCGCTTTGAAAAAATCGATTCTCAACTGAACCGTCTTAAACAAATGGTTAAAAATGATTATTTTAAAAGAGTCAGTCACAATTACAACAACCCATTGTATCAAACAAAACAAGGTTTAGAAGCCTTGCAATTCATCTTAACGCCTTTTGCCATAGCCAGAATAAATAAAACCTTGATTGAATTGATATTAAAAGGTGATTTAGACTTAACCGCACCCTTCTGGAATCTCGTTGTTATTGAAAGAGACGTACCTTGTGCGTTTTTGGCAATCGAAGAATTTAAAACATTATTTGCAAACCTGTTTTTATTAGAAGGGCAAAACAGAACATTACCCCCTATCACCTTACGTGTTTTTGTCACAGAAGAATTTAAAACCGCTCAACTCAATCAACTTAATCCCGTTAAAACGATAAACAATCTTGAACAGAATATCACTTGCGATATATTGATTGATATTGCCATGTTACAAAGAGTCGGTTTCACAGAAAGAGACACACGCATTCATTGCCAACATTTTGTCACCATTCGATCAGCACACGCGCCAACCACTAAACGTGTTTTTTATAGCTCAGATTTAATTCAATATCGGCAAATCGCTAAACAGCTTGAAAATGAAACTCATGAAATTCAGCCTGAAGCTGAACAGTCATTAACTTACTTTTTGCAAAATATCTTTAGAAAAGAACGATTTAGGCCAGGCCAATTAGAAATATTAAACCGAGCTTTACAACGACAAAGTGTCATTGGACTGTTACCTACAGGCGGAGGTAAATCATTAACCTATCAATTAGCCGTCTGCCTACAACCTGGACTCGCCTTGATCATCGATCCCATTAAATCTTTAATGCAAGATCAATACGAGAATTTATTGAAAAATCATATCGATGCCTGTATCGTCATCAACTCCTCTTTGAACACCAAGGAAAGACTGATAGCCACTGACAAACTGATTGAAGCCCAAGTTTTATTCACCTTTATTTCACCAGAAAGGCTGCAAATACAAGCCTTTAGAGAAGCACTGCTCAGCATGTCTCGCCAAGCCAAGTATTTTAGCTATTGTGTGATAGATGAAGTGCATTGTGTTTCCGAATGGGGGCATGATTTTAGAACCGCGTATTTAAAACTCGGGCATAACGCCATAAAGTTTTGCAAAACAAAAAATCTGCCCACGATTCCTTTATTTGGACTCACAGCAACCGCTTCGTTTGATGTCTTATCCGATGTACAAAGGGAATTATCAGCCAATAATCAGCATCGTCTTGGTGAAGAAGCCATCATTCGTTTTGAAACCACTAACCGAGAAGAATTACAATTTGAAATTATCCAAATTGAGACAGGAAATGCTCCAAATAAGCCAAAAATAGGTTTAGCCAAGCAAGCACAATTAGATCAAGTATTAAAAACCATTGCTGAAACCCTTGAGCAATACAATAAGATGCCTCAAAATCAAAATATCGCCTTGAAAAATTTTGAAGCGAATCACTTCTTTAATGAAAACGGCACCCATGCCGGTTTAATCTTTTGTCCGCATAGAAGTTGGTATTTTGGCGTGACAAATCAGTATAAAAAACAGGGGAAAAAAGTAGGCATATATGAGAATCTTATTGATTTACCACATCTTCGCGCAGGCACCTTTATTGGCTCTGATGATCAAAACAAAAGCGTTGAAACGGATTCAGCGCGTCATCAAGCTGATTTTATTCAGAACAAACTCAATCTGTTAGTCGCCACTAAAGCATTTGGAATGGGAATAGACAAGCCCAATATTCGGTTTACAGTGCATATTAACTACCCCAATTCTATTGAAAGTTTTGTACAAGAAGCGGGAAGGGCCGGTCGAGATAGAAAATTAGCGATTTGCTATATTCTCTTTAATGATCAAATGGTTAGAGGAAAAATAGGCGCGAGAGAAGCCGATAAAGATATTTTAGAACACTTTTACAGAAGGGCCTTTAAAGGTAAAGGCTATGAAAAATTATTACTTTATCGTCATTTTTTAAACAGCATTATCTATCCAGAGCATGATAGACTCAAGCTCATAGCGGAAAAATTATCAGAAGCCTTTGATATTGAGATTCACCTGAATATTTGGCGGCATACTCGTTTATATCTCAATCAAGGATTTGATAACCATTACGGATACCTCAATCTGAGCAATTTAAAAATACACAGCAATCAAAGTGACGATAAAGCGTTATCTTATCGCATGTTGAAATGGATCAAATCTTATATTGAGAGAGAATGCCCTCAGAATATGAATTTACTGGATTGGTTACAAACGTCCAGTCAAACGAAACCAGTGCCCGGTATTGAAAAACAGTTAGCCGAAATAGAAATCGGCGAAAAATTAGCACCCATAATCATCCCTTTTCAGCTTGGTGATGATAAAATGGACAAAGAGAAAGCGATTTATAGACTCTCAACGATTGGCGTTATTGACGATTACACCCTAGATTTTAACTCAAAACATTTTGTACTCTATATCACGAAAAAAACAGAAAACGCTTACAAAGGCTACCTGTGTGATTATATCAAGACATTCTACTCCGAAGTCAGGGCCAATGAAGAACTCAAAAAGCTTGAAGCTTATCAAGGCGAAAGCACCCTCCAAAAATGTTTAGGCTTTTTGATTGATTTTGTTTATGAAGAAGTCGCCAAAAAACGCCTTGAAGCCATCAATACCATGAGAATGGCCTGTTATGAAGGCCTAAAAGAAAACGGTAATCAACTCTTTAAAGAGTTTATTGACTACTACTTTCATGCTAAATACGCCAGAAAAAATTACTTTGTTGCGGATCACAACTATTCTTTAAGCGATCTAACTGATGAAGGTAAAAATCAAAATATTCAATGGGTTTGGAAATTTATTGGTATTATTGATCAAGACAAAAGCGGTTCACAACTGAATAATTTAAAACATTTACGCGGAGCCTGTTTACGTTTATTAATTGATCATCCTGATAATGCTTGCCTGTTGTTATTAAAAGCCTTTACCGTGTTCATTTTGGAAACCGACAATGAGAAGCTCATAAAGGAAGCGAAAGAGAGTCTAATTAAAGGCTTTCTTATCTTTAAAGCCACGCAATCTATCAGTGAATACATTTCAGAAGTGTTCAAATATCAAAAAGAACTGGAAAAATATCACCTTGCTCAAATGATCGAAAACGAAATCAGCTTACTGGCTTTAAAAGCGCATAGCACTTGGTTAGAAGACTTTAACAACAACTTCTTGGAAGACTATGAACCCAACTATTCATAACGAACTGACGAAACTACAAGAACAACTCACAACACTTGATAAGGCCGTCAAACAAATTGCTTATGCCGGAGAAATCTCAACAGCGGTAGTCAAAACAACGGAAGCCGTACAAAAAGAGTATACCATTCACCTGACAAACATTCAGGATTTGCTAGATGAATCAGTCTATCAGACACAGCAACAATTTAATAAGCGTCTTGAACTCTTCAAAACGGAATCAACTGATATTTTAACCTCATACCAAAGCCAACAGACTGAATTATCAAGACTATTGGAAAATGATAGTCAATTTATTGCACAAACCCAACATCTGATTGACAAGCTGAATCAAATTGATTTTTCAAATCGATTAGACAAACTTGATCAGACAATCAGTAGCATCAATCAAACTGTCCAAAACACATCAATCAGGATTGAAAGCTTAGAAAATCTATTGATTCAAACAGAACATCAAAATAAAGAAATCAAAATGATTAAAGGATTACTCTTGTTATTACTGGCTATATCACTTGGCACAATAGCCCTAGTGTTGTAGGCAGTCGATTAATAATTACCCAAAATGTGCAGCCCAAATAACGCTTATCGCTATTTGGATCGCCATTGCAATGACTTTGGCAGATTTGTCATCAGAATTGAAAATTAGAATCGCGGATTATGCTTTTGAGCAGATTTTGGTGAGAAACCACCGTGACAGGCATAACAGTCACCGAAGTATCCTCATTTCAAGCCTGTTGAATTGCTAATTTATAATTGCTAATTTATAAGTACTGAAGCATAAATTTTCGTGTATTTTGAAATGGGGCAACCACAAGGGATTGCCCCTACGCAATGCCATGTAGGGGCAATCCCTTGTGGT
>Ga0136651_10000287_pt1 | contig 27018 bp, 19 predicted proteins | sample Mar14236cmmetaG_FD_94867 | JGI IMG/M metagenome (GOLD analysis project Ga0136651, IMG submission 94867) | Marine hydrothermal vent microbial communities from Guaymas Basin, Gulf of California to study Microbial Dark Matter (Phase II) - Marker... ... | reverse complement strand
TCGATAAGGACGATGAGACGACATGGCTTCCACAACATCAGAGACTGCAATAATCTTAGCTTCTGCCAGTATCTCGTTACTCTCCAGCCCATGAGGGTAACCGCTCCCATCCTCACGTTCATGATGTTGTAGCACGATCTGTGAAACGGACCACGGGAAATCTACATTCTTCAAAATATCATAACCTGCCAGTGGATGTGATTTTATGATATTGAACTCATGTTCTGAAAGTTTTCCTGGTTTACTCAGTATTTCTGCAGGCACATACATCTTTCCAATATCATGAACCATTGATGCAATTCGAATTTCTTCAAGTTGGTCATCTGAGAGTTTCATTTTCTTTGCTATTTCACTCGCAAGACAAGCCACTCTTCTCTGATGACCGGCAGTATATGGATCTCGAATTTCCACAAGTGATACAAGAGTATTTACAATATCAGAGAACAATTTCGAAAGTTGTTCATTACTCTTTTTTAGTTCTTCTATCGATTCCTTTTCTTTTTTCTCAAGTTTTATAGTTTTTAGTCCGTAACCCAGATCATCACAGAGATCCTTTAATATCTTCTGTTCACCAGTATCAAAGGCATCTCCTTCGGATGAATATATTGTTAATGCACCGAAAATATTGCCATCGATCATTATTGGCAATACAATCATAGAAGAAAATTTAATCGCACTTGCTTCTTGTTCATTATCAGGAATTCCGGGTATCTTGGAATCTTCAATATTAATAATTTGCAGATCTTTCACTTTTATAGCTTTTGCGATAGGATTGAGGTCTTCTTCTTTTACGCTAAGCGGAATTACTCGATTTTTAAGAAAATCCTTACTGAATCCACTCTGAGCAACTGGTACAATCTGATTTCTTTCTGATTGCTCAACCTCACCTATCCATGCAAAAGGATAACCACCAATATCCACAATTATTTCACAAATATCATTAAGAAGGTCCTCTTCTTCCCGGGCACGAATGAGACGTTCATTACATTCATTAATAATTCACAACATTCTGTTTGCCTGAACTAACTCTTCTTCCACTTGCTTCCTGACAAATTTCTCATCCTTAATTTTTTCATTGAGAACGATTGAGTCTGAAAGTTCTTCTATCATCCTGTAGAGTTTATCCTTATTTAGGGGGTTGAGTAAAAAACCATGAACCCCAATATCGATAGCTCTTTGAAAATAATCTGTTTGACCATATGCTGAGACAATAATAAATTTGCATGAAGGATTTATCTCACGCATCTGCTGTATCATATCCAGTCCGCTCAAATTTGGCATTCGAATATCAGTGATGATGATTTGGGGTTTGAATTCATTGAACTTACTCAATCCTTCCACTCCATCCATAGCAGTATATACATTTTCTACTTTTCTTTCAAGGAGCTTGGAAATTGATTTCATTACTATGAGTTCGTCCTCGCAATAGAGAACCGAAATCTTAACTCTTTCCATAATGTTCGTCCGTGAAATATTATTTTTAATTCTGACAATTTTTCGAGGATGAATATATTAAAATGTCAATAAAAAAATTTCTTTATTGAGATTTTAAAGATCGCTTAATTACTTCAGCAGTTATATTACTGATTCCAGGCACTAATAACAGATCTTCTATTGTTGCTTTTTTTATCCTTTCCACGGAGCCAAAATATGAGAGTAAGAGCATTTTTTTCTTCTCTCCAATGCCCGGTATAGTATCGAGTTCTGAATAATTGGTTTTCCTGTCACGTAAGGTCTTATGATAGGTTATGGCAAATCGATGTGCTTCATTGCGAATTTGTTGAAGAAGTTTAAGCGCATAAGATGTTTTTGGAATTATGATCGGTTCTCTTTTTCCTGGTTTGAATATCTCCTCAAGTCTTTTGGCAATAGAATAAAGAGGAATTGTATATTCTTTTTCTGATAAAGCTCTCGAGGCAGCTGATAGTTGTCCCTTTCCTCCATCTATCAGAATCAGATCCGGCATCTCAACACCTTCATCATTGAGATGAGCAACATATCTTGTAACTGCTTCGTGCATCATTTTATAATCATCTATTCCAGGAACGTGCTTTATCTTGAATCTTCTATACTGTTTTTTCTTAGGTTTTCCATTGTCGAAGAAAACCATCGAAGCAACTGCTTCCTCACCATAGAGGTTGGATACATCAAAGGCAGCGATCCTTCTTGGGAGATTAGAAAGATGAAGCGTATCTTTCAATTCCTTAACTGCAAACACTGTTCTTTGAGATGATTTTAAATGTGCAAGTTTTTTTTCTTCAACAAGTAAGAAGGCATTGTTTTTTGCCATATCGAGCAGCTTTTTTTTATCTCCACGTTGAGGAATATGAAATGCAAATTTAAAAAGTTCTTCAATAAGTTCCCTATCCTCAGGTTCATATTGAAGATTTACGAAACGAGGGATATCTTCTCTTAATGTATAATATTGCATACAAAAACGTGATAGAATTATCGAATACGATTCATCTTCGGCATTCTCAAGGAAATAATGTTCTTTTTTGATCATCTTGCCGTCTCTTATTTTAAGAACCACCACGCAGCAGTTCTTTCCATCTTTAGCCACTCCGACAACATCCTGATCATCCAATGAGAAATTGCTGACGATCTGTCTTCTTGCGATTTGAGTGATCTCCTTAATTCTATCCCGTATTTCTGATGCCTTTTCGAACTCCTGGTGCTTTACTGCTTTTTCCATCTCAGAAGTGATCTCCCTAATAACACTTTCGGTTTTTCCTTTGAGGAATAAAATAACCTGGCGTATCCTTTCTCTATAATCCTCGTAACTGATATTACCGATGCAGGGAGCATCGCATTTTCCTATCTGATAATTAAGGCATGCACGATCAAGAGCATCTGTTTTTTCTACCTGTCTGGGAATCGACTTGTTGCAGGTTTTCAATCTGAATATTTTTTCAAGGAGTTGCAGCGTATTTCTCAGTGAACGTGCTTCTGTGTAAGGACCGAAATATTTTGAACCATCTCTCTGCAATTTTCTCGTCACGATCACTCGGGGGAAAGATTCTTTGATGGTTATTTTTAGGTAAGGATATCGTTTATCATCCTTGAGGGAAACATTGAATTTGGGTCTATGTTTTTTTATCAGTGTATCTTCCAAAATCAGGGCATCGATTTCACTGCGTGTGACGATATAATCAAAGCTCTGGATCTTATTTACAAGCATCTCGGTTCGTGGAAGGTCATGAGATTTTCTAGTAAAATATGAAGAAACTCTTTTTTTAAGATCGTTTGCCTTACCTACATAGATGATCGAACCTTTTTTATTCTTCATGAGATACACACCAGGATTGTGGGGAATTAGCTTGAGTTTTCCCTGAATATTCTTATTCATAAGTTATGAATGCTTCCGAAATGACTCTATTATTTTATGAAAACTCGTTACTTTGAGTATCTTGAGACCTAGAATATATATAAACAAAGATACAATAAAAATAACGATCAGCTTGAGGGCAGTAAATAATTTTCCGAGTATGAAAAGTTGATTAAGCAAGACATTAATAACGTACGCGATATACCCAATTAGTATAGATAATATGAGAACCTTTAAAAATGTAAGTGATATTTTTTTAAGAGATATGCTTCCTACTTTGAGCTGAAGAGTGATGAACAACATTGTTGCCTGAATAGTCGCAGCAATCGAAGTAGCCAATGCAAGCCCTCTGAGGTGAAGTATCCTCATAAGTATAAGATTTAGGATGATATTACACGCCACAGCAATAGCTGCAATAATCACTGGAGTCTTAGTATTTTTTAGGGCAAAAAAGGCAGAAGCAAATATCTTTACTGCACTATGTGATATAAGACCTATTGAATAAAATGCTAATGCAGAATATGTCATGATAAGTGCTTGCTGATCAAATGCCCCATGAAGATAGACTACCGAAACTGCATCCTTTCCTATTACTAATATCAGTGCAATAATCGGCAACATGATCGTGATGATCATCTGGATGGACTCCTGTACTGATTGTATAAGTTCATCTGTTCGTTTGTGAGCTGTATGCCTGGAAAACATCGGGAGTACTGCGGTACCAATAGCAATACCAAAAACACCAAGCGGCAGTTGCATCAATCGGTTACCATATTGTAGTGCTGCAACGCTACCAGTTATGAGAAGTGAGGCAAGTAGAGTATCAACTACTACGTTTATTTCACGAATGCCCAATCCGATAATGCCAGGGATCATTCTATTCCACACACTCTTCAATTCTTTCTGTTTAAAATTTATTCTGAACCTGAACGTATAACCGATTGTTTTAAGCATCCGAATATTCACAAAAAGCTGAAAAATTCCTCCCAGTAGTACTCCACCTGCAAAAAGATACGCACGATAAACAATATCAGTTTCAGTGATAAAAGAAACAACCAAGATCGGTAGTATTATCCCGAGATTAAGCATAAGTGGTGATAGTGATGGAAAGAAAAATATTTTATGCGCATTGAGAATGGCAATAATACTTGAAGTTAATCCAATTAAAAACAGATATGGGAAAAGAATTCTGGTTAGTTTTGTGGTTAATTCCTGCACAGATTCAGCAAATCCCGGAGCCATGATCCTGATAATGTAAGGAGAAAAGAGAATACCCAGCATAACCAATCCGATCAGTACAAGTATTAATATAGAAAGTAGGTTAACAGCAAAGGCAATTGCTTCTTCTTTTGATCGAGTTTCCTTAATCTCAGTATAGGACGGAATAAAAGCTGCAGCAAGAGAACCTTCGCCGAATAATCCTCTGAGCATGTTAGGAATAACAAATGCAACACCAAAGCTGTCTGCAATTGCAGTTGTACCAAGGAAATGAGTAAGAAAGATATCCCGCACTAAGCCAGATATCCTGCTTAAAAAAGTGCCACTTGATATCTTTCCTACGTCTCTGGTGAGGTTCTCTTGAGTTTTTCTCATCTAATTATAACTTAAAAATAGAACCCTTCCGATCCTTATATTCGCGTGGTGTGAGAGAAAGCTCCCTTTCCAATCCATCACGTATGACTCGTATTTTCAATGCTTCACCAATTCTTCCATCAGAAACCGCTATCTCAGCATCATCAGTATCTTTAACGATCTGCTTATCGATTTCAATGATGATATCACCTCGCTGTAAACCAGCTTCTTCTGCAGGTCCTTCTTTCTGAATAAATGAGACGATCACACCGTCGGTTCTTTCCAACCCAAGACTTTGCGCAATGGATGGCGTGATATCCTGCACCTTAAAACCAAACCAGATTGGGCGTATTCCGCCATATTGAATGATTTCTTGTATAATATGCTTAACTCTATTTGCTGGAATTGCAAATCCCATACCGAGACTCCCGCCACTTTTGGAGAAAATAAATGTATTGATCCCGATGATCTCGCCATTGATATTTACCAGTGGTCCACCGCTGTTTCCCGGATTGATTGCAGCGTCGGTTTGTATCATTTTTTTGTAAAGACGGTCTTCATTGCTATGGAAGTTTCTATTCAGTGCAGAAACTACCCCTACAGTTACGGTTGGTTCCGAGTCCTTGATAAGATAACCAAAAGGATTACCAAGCGCAATGGTCCATTCACCTATTATGATATCATCCGAATCTCCGAAATGTGCACTCGGTAGTTGTTCATCTACATCTTTAAGTTTGATCACTGCAATATCGTGTACTTCATCAGTACCGATAACTTCTGCTTGAAAATTTCTTCCATCATTCAGGTATACTCTTATTTCTGTCGCATTCTCAACGACATGGCTGTTTGTAATGACATACCCATCTTCAGTAATAATAACACCAGAGCCGAGATTCTGAACTTCTCTTTTATAGGTGCGCGGTAAAAACCCTCTGTAGAAATCGAAAAACATCGAATTAAAAGGGCTGGTTTGCACATATTCTGTTTTGATGACATTCACACTTACTACAGCAGGTTTCACTTGTTCAATCGCTGTAGTTATCGCATTCTGACGGGATTGATAGACCTCATCATTGAGTTTCATCCTTGTGTCAAAATCGATAGTATCTCTGATTGCAGTGACTTCTGCCTGAGTTGGAACCATTTCCACAATTTCATTCTGCTCTATTTCCTCTAAATTGCGGTCAGTCAATTTAAGTACTGCAAAATTAATTGTTAGCAGTACTACTATCAATATGAATAATCTTTTCAAATCCATGAAACCTCCGTACGAAGTAGCGTAAGTTGTATAAATATGTTCAAGTTTTTTATATGATTCATATACTGAGAAAGATATTCTGAGATGAAATATTGTCAAATGTTCCCGTTGTGTAACATGTAGATGATAACTTATTATCGTATAATCACGGAGTGTAATGTGTGGACAGTTGGGCGAGATATGATATTTGGATTCCCTATTGGGATCGAGAATGGGAACTATATTTTACTTGGTTGCGGTTTCATTGTCTTATTGTACTATAGAAATTTCATCCTAAACCATTACGAAGAATTACTAAAGTACTATATTCACAACATTACAATAAAAAAGGGAGCACGAAGCTCCCTTGAATTTTATTCATATTACTTTAGAATGCTAATTCAGCCCCAAACGACAACTTCAATCCAGTAGCACTCATATAGATAGGTGAAGTATAGTAACTTAACCCCCAATCGAAATTGAAATTTTTAAAATCAAGTCCAGTGCCAAGTGAGAAATGAGCACGTTCTCCTCCACCAAATCCGAATCCTGCCCTAAGGGGAAGCCAATACAGTGGATAGTATTCAGCGCCAAGCGAGATTTTCGGTTTTGTAGAAGTGAACAAACTTCTTTCAAATCCCTGTACATAGTCAGAATAAAGTGTGACATTTCCTAACTGATAGGACCCACCAATATGTATTTCAACCGGTATCTTCTGTGAATAATCAGGGATATCATATGTACTATCAACTGTTACAGAATCATCCCAGGAATTGATTGTCATATCAAAAGCTTCAACTTTGATCATATGTTCTTCTGTGGCTTCAGTCCAGTTAATATTTCCGAAAAGATTTTTTATCGCAAGTGATGCAGTAATTTTCTCATTGATCGGTGAAGTGAATCCAATATTCATTCTGAATCCCGCACCTGCTCCAGGAAAGATTGAAGATGCAATGATCTTATTGTCATCAGTATCATATCCTGCTGTCTTAATAAGCAGATTGTTATAAACCGTCATTGCACTGTCATTAGTTGAAAATACAGTTTCAAATTCCTCTACATGGGCATGAGCAAGTCCTGTAATTAATCCGAAACTGATACCACCATAAATAGGAGGAAGCTCGGCAAAAGAGGAAGATATTAATTCCATTGGAATTCTATCGCCATACCCAACCTTGCTTTCTATAAAAGCAACTGCGGTACCACGATTATTCTCCATATTATACGTTGCACCTATCTCATTCCCATGAAGGATGAGATCAAAGTATTCTTTTGAAAGACCTATTGAAGACCGAACCATTGTATTAATCGTAAGCGCAACCTTCCAGATGGACATAGAAAAAGGCATATGTACACTTGCATTCACATTCAACGACATACCTGTATCAGGCATTTTATCCAGAAATTCCTGCTTATCGTCTGCATTCAGGTATTTTCCCATGAGGTCATTATAATATCCCAAAGATAAGGCATTATTTCTCACATCTGATGTTATTTGGAAAAGATTGAATGTCATATAATCATTCATCAAACCAAGATTTGCAGGATTCCAATGTAAAGATTCAAAACCACGAGCTCGTGCAATATACGCATCTCCCAGCGCAACGCTGATAGGATTTGAAAGGGTAATTCCAAACAGCGAACCTGCAAAAAATAAAAGAACGAGAGTGAGAGCTACCTTTTTCATTTGTTACCTCCATCCTGTTCTTGAACATGCACATCGACAGAAACGTACCCAAATAGATGTAAATTATCAGAACCTCGGATTATCACAACTTCTCCATTAGTTCCTACAATATGCATTTTTGTACCTACATATACATCGGGATTTTCAAATACAGAAAAATCACCCTGTTGTTTATCCAGCAATATCTCGATAGTGCTCGAAACCATCTCTCCGCTAGTATGATGAACAGGATCAATGGTTGCTGGTGCGACATAGAAGGAATCAATAATCAGTTCCGGATTCGTCCACACCTCAGAAGAGTCTGCAGCAAGCCAGAGTTCAAGATTTGAACCAAAGGGCAGCAGATTTTCTGCAGTTAGATTCAGAAGAACTCCATTCAAGTTATCTCGAATTGCATCCCTTGTGGTTTCATCAAGCTCTAGATGATTGAGCGAGTCGAGTTTAACTGTGTGAGAATTAATTATAAATTTGAATGGTGTCTCCAGTGTATAAGAACCGCTTATCGAATCATTCTTTGTAATCTCGCCGATCGTTACTCCATTTCCAATAACTGCATAAGGATTTGTAGCTCGAACATGGGTGGGCACAATACTTAACATTTCAGAAACTCCATCAGTTATAACAATATGATTCATTTGTTCTGGGAGGATTACACCGCTGCTTTCATCGATCGAAATTACTGCAGAATCTCCCTCATCATTATATCCAATCATATCGATATTGAGCCAGCAATTGAATCCTGTTCCATTATATACATCCAGATGCAGCTCAGCATTCTGGAAGGACAGGATATTCGCGATACTATCAGGCAGATTTTCAATATCAAGATCTTCCTCAATATCATCCATTTCAAATCGTTTATGATCAATAATCCCTTTGATATTATTGAATTTCATTTCTCCGAGTTCAATCTCTGCGAGTACCTCATCTTCATAATTCACTGTGACATATCCTGCGGTTGGCTCTGTAGTTACGATATATGAATAGTGCAGAGAATCGATAGGAGTTGTAGAAAAAGGATCTTCTCCGATTGAATATTCAGCAAAACTAAAGGTTGTATCACCCGGGCAGCTAAGATTAATGATCAATGTATCACCAAAAGCATCAAAGATTTCTTCAAATTTTACCTGAATATTTGCACCAAAAGGTAGGGTGTAATGTTCCGGTGGAATGCTGACGTGTACATCACAGCTATCTATCTCTGCATAGACGAGTGAATATTCTCCAGTGGAATCGACCTCTGCAGCTTTTTCATCCTCAATAGTGAACTGGTTGAATTTTCCTATCACGCTATCAAAGATGAGCTTGCTGAGATGGATATCTGCCTGTACGGAATCATCCTTATGAACAGTGATAAGTTCAGAATTAGGCATATCTACTTCAACATGATAATGCACCTCCTGGTCTTCCCACAAGAGTACTCTATGATCAGCAAAACTGTAGCCCGGAAAATCAGCATTTGTGATGTGGACAGGATTATTGTTCTGATCTCTCAACTCATTGAAGAGGATTGAGATTTGTGGATCGAATGAAAGACCAGATATATCTATCTCCATCATACCACTTCTGATATTCGCTTCTTGTAAAAGTATTTTATCTGTTGCATCTTCGAGAGAGAGCGAATCGTCCTGAGTAAATGTCTGCACAAGATATCCTGTAACCTCCTCGAATTTCATTTCTCCAAGTGTGACTTCTGTAGCTACGCTCATATCGTCTGTGATCGTTACATAATCATCTGTAGAATCTGTACGTACTTTATAACTGAAGTGCAAAGAGTCGATGATATCCTTTCCTGTGGAGTAAATCTTAAAATCTGAAAGATCGAAGGGATAATTATTTGGTGAACTTGCATTGATATTATAGACTATCTTGAAAGGATAACCAAGATCATCAAATAACTCCATAAATTCAACGGTTACCTGTCCATCAATTGGAAGTTGGTTATCGATGTAGAAATTACCTTCACAACTATCTATTATAGCTGATACTAGTGAGATCTCCTGAGCAGCATCCTCAATGGAAATTGCCTCGTCATGATTGATACTTTCTTCTGGTAGCATCGCACTGGCTTCACTCACAAGCATCTCAGATACACTGAATGCAACATGGAAATTATCATCCTCAAGTACATCGATAGGTTGACCATTAGTTCCATCAGTGGATAGGTGTACTCTCAGATAGTTATCTGCAAATACGTGTTTGCCAGAGAGGTCTAATTCTATCTGTTCTGTAGCATCTGGATCAATAATATGATCGATCTGATAAGTGATAATTGGATCATCTTTCATGGGCGCTATGCCGCTGTAGATTTCCAGAGTCATATAATACGTTGGATTTGTTGAGCTAAGTGGAATTTCAGTGTTATTAGTAAAATCAATATACGCGAAACCAGAGTCTATTACCGCATATTCAACATTATCATTTTCAAAAACAGTAAATGCAGTATCAAGTGGGGGGAAGTTATAAATAGGAGGAATTGGTTCATTATAAATAGGTCCCACTCCGGGTACTTGTGATCGTGCGAAATCAAGGACTTTGACCTGTGAATAGGCATTACCTGTTTCCTCAACTTCGATCTTATCAAGGGATCGTTCGAAGTATTCTGATTGTCCATCAATGTTTAATCTATCACCAACACTCACATTAAAGACTTCATCACGACCCTCAATTTCGAGTTCATCACCAATTTCTTTTTCAAGTTCCTCAGTTTGTCCATCAACTTTAAGTTCATCACCAACATATTTGGATTCTATCTTTTCGGAAGTTGAGAAAAATAGTGTGTCGTTATCTAACCGAATGATATAGTTTTCTGTACTATCCTCGAGTTCGTGCATATACACTGTTTCGTTTATGACTGGAATCTCGAGAGTGACGTCCCATTCGGGTGGATCCCATTTCTTGATCGTACAAGAAGTAAAAATCATAAGTACGATAGAAATAAGCAATAAAAAGGAGTATTTTTTCATGTTGTTCTCCTTATCTCAGGATATTAACTTTTTGTAAAAGTGTGTGATCTGAAAAGTATATTTTGTATAAATATGTACCATTTCCAACGAGTTTATTATCATAATCTTTTCCATTCCAAACTGCATTATGCTGACCAGCTTCCAGGTCATTATCAAGCACTACTGCTATTTTCTGTCCCTTGATATTGAAAACTTCAATCGTGACATGCTGATGTGAGGGCAAATAGAAAGCTATATCATTCTTGGAATTGAACGGATTGGGATATACTGATAAATTATATGTATCGATAGTCGGGGCATCAATTGCATAATCAAGAGACCATTCCACATCGATAGTGAAATAAGAATCAGCTGAGAATGCTATTGTAGTAATACCTTCGACGAATCCAAGGTAATTTCCACCAGTCACTCCCGTGGGTTCATTTCCAGTAAAGAATTCTACGACACAAGACTCGTTAACATATCCATCGGCAGAAGTTGCACCGATGTTCAATCCCATCGTTATTGCTACTTCTTGTGTTGCGATGAGAGATTTATCACCATAAACGAAATTTTGAGTATTTGTCATGAATATATTTCTGGGAAGGTCACTTTCGCGTGCAATGTTGAGCACATCACCATTGAAACCAATCTGTATACCAAAGTAATCCGTCATAAGAAGACCTTCTTCATAATTAAGAAGATGAATAGTTTTTTCACTTCCCATTTCAAAGGTTCCGCCGAATCCAGACGTAAGATTGATTGAAGTATAAGTCACATCCTTAGTTGATTCAGCTGGGATAAGAAATGCTGCAAATATCGTACTGTCTGCATTAACCTGCCCACGAGTTACAGTATGTATAGCTGGCACATCATACGTCCCGTCATCATGGTAGTCATCATAACTATCAAGTGTCATAGGATAAGATGAATTTCCAAATACATGCAGTGTCACATTATTTACAGTGTAAGCAGAGCCATTGGTTCCCATAGAAAATCCATTTCCTGTTGTTCCCCCTCCATTTCCATGCAGTAACCATGAATATTCATGTGTGCTGGAGGATCCCACCCAATCTGTTATAGTAAAATAGGAGTTATTTATAAAAGTCACTTGCCGCATGAAATCAGTATTCTGATAGGAAGTTATTTCACATGCGTAATCAAGGCCATCTGTATCAAAATATTCTCCGAGATATGCATCAGTTCCTTCTGCAGTGGTAAGTGTGGCAGCAGGTGGTCCTTCTCCATCAACAAGTATCATGCTGTGATTTTTTGCATATCTTACACTATCACGTTTATCCCAGCTAATATATCCAGAATCCATCGCAAGGAGTTCTCCCAAGGCATAAATGATAAAACTTCCATTGTCAGGATGTTCGTGGGTTCTTCCTCCTTCTCTGGCTTGTCCATTCTCTGCAAGCAGGCACATATAAACCGCATCTTCGCTCCAATCACTTCGGAAAATCGCCTGACCTGCTTCGGGTAGGAACTGAGTGGGAGAAAAAAGTGGTTCAGTTGTTCCGGGATATGCCACATTATCATATGCACATATAGCTTCAACACTGATGTTGTTTGAAGTTGCATCCACAAAATATGGATTATTAGCATGGACATAATCCCATGCCAACACGTCATTATCATATGGCTCAGCCAACATACCATTCAAGAAATACGGATCGAGAAAGCTGTCATCAAAATCTGGTCGAGCACCATTGGGTTGCCGTATTTTTACAACCCATTCTCCGATACCTTGAAAATTATCATTAAAAAGCAACGGGGGCAGCACTTCTCCACCATAATCTTCTGTTTGTCCATCAACAAAGTTGTTGTGAGAAATTGCAAAAGGTAAGAAACTTGTAGCGGTGAATGTGAGGTAATGAGGACCTTCTGCCCACATTCCCTGTTCATTTACCAGCCAGTTATTGAATTGTAAATTCGTCTTCTGCATTGCGTAATTAATCCATGTCTCGGGTTGTCGATCAGTATCACCAGAGGTTTCCGTATTAAGAACAATTGCACACATGCCAAGTGCAGAAGCAAATTTCACACCATAATTGATTTGCTCACCAAATCCAATTTCCCATAAAAGATGAAGTCCCGACCATGGGGAACTTGATACAAGATCGTAATACATCTCTGCAGCAATGTCCTGGATTTTCGTACGAACTGCAGTTTCGTCTCCACTAAAATCATAATTATTACCTTTTAAAAAATCATAAGTAATACAAGCAAGAGAGAGCATTTCAGAATCCCATAAAATATTTCTGTATTGTTCATCCACATTGGCATACGATTCACGTTGCATTACCAGAAGATATTCCTTAGCTTTATCTGCATAGGTTGACTGATCATCAATCAGATATCTAAATGCAGCACAGCGAGCGACTACAGCCTTCTCTAACTGCGTTGTGCATGAAGTATAATCTACATCCGAAGTTGTTTTTATGTTGTCGTAAATAGAAAGATATGGCTCTACAGTTACGCGGGTTTTTACCTCATCAATAGCAGCCTGACTACTATCTATTAACGTGCGTGGCCAATATGTTTTTTCAGGATGCCATGCACCCCGTGCGTTCAAAATCGTTGTAACAAAAACAAGAAAAATAATAATAAAAATTAATCTATAACATTTCATAGCACCTCCGTTTTTTGCTATTAAGGCAAAAAGACAAAGAAAAGAGTAAGTGTCAATATTTTCAAAATGTTATATTATAATAATATAATAAACATTGAACATTAGTATCACGATCAACATACAATTTTCAAATTACGTCTTTAAAAATTGTTTCTAACTGGTGCAAAGGACTTTCTGTGTATGGGACAAATGCCATGGTTAAGAATCGCTTCTTTATGTTTTCTGGTTGGATATCCTTTGTTGTGAATAAAATCATAATGCGGGTATTGCCGATGAAAATTGTCCATTATTCTATCACGTACTACTTTTGCAACAATTGATGCAGCAGCTATACAATGGTAAGTAGCATCTCCTTTAATTACTGATTTTAAGGTAAGTTTTCCATCTGATTCACCCTCTTTGCACGGAAGATATGGTCCATCGACTAATGCGAGAAATGACTTTTTGAAATGAGGTTCAATCAGGCTATTCATTCCCAGAAAAGTTGCCTGCAATATGTTGATTCTATCAATGATTTCTGGCTCGATCGCTATATAGTCGTAAAATAGAGATTCTGTTGTTATTTTCTTGTATAAGAGTTCCCTTCTCCTTGGAGTTAACTTCTTCGAATCTTTGAGTTCAAAAAAATCATTATTCCTTGATAGAATAACAGAAGCCACAACTACCGGTCCAGCGATCGGTCCTCTCCCTGCTTCGTCAATTCCGATTATTATCTCGAAATCCGGAAAATGTTCGTATGCTGAGATCATGAAGACATTTTAATGGCTAAATTGATAGCTGCTACCAGACTTTTTTCAGATGCAATCCCCTTTCCTGCGATATCGAAAGCAGTTCCGTGATCTACTGAAGCTCTTATAAAAGGAAGCCCGAGTGTCACATTCACACCTTCATCAAACGACAGCATCTTGAAGGGTATCAATACCTGATCATGATATGCAGAGATGATCATATCATATTTTTTGTAGTTCCCTGCAAAAAAAGTATCTGCTGGAAAAGGTCCTGTAATTTTGATTCCCATTTTTTGTGATTGTGCAATTGCAGGGATCATGACTCGCTGCTCCTCGGATCCAAACGCACCTTCTTCACCTGCATGTGGGTTGATTCCAAGAAGTGCTAGTTCTGGTTTTAATATCTTGAAATATCGTTGTAGGGAAGTGTTAATGATCTCTATCTTTTTACATATCATATCTTTTGTGAGGGATGATGCCACCTCAGATAAACTGCAATGGGTAGTTAGTAATCCAGCAACGAGCTTATCACTGAAAAAACTCATTACTACATCTTCAGTGTTACTCATTTTCGCAAAAAATTCTGTTTGCCCGATGAAATCCGGATAGCTTAATTGAATAAAATGCTTACTCACAGGAGCAGTTACAATAGCATCTACCTCACCGATTAATGCATCAGAGCAAGCCATTTGTAATGCTTCGTAGGCGGCGAGGCCACTTTCGTGTGAAGGTTGACCAGGAGTAAATAAATGCCCTTTAGTAACTTGAATCCAGAATAATGTATTATCATCTTTATCAATCTCATCAACGGTAGTAATATTCTTTAGATTTGGAAGTTTGATTTCACCCGTAATCGAACCATATATAACAAGAGTAACGGGAAATTGGTATTTCTTCAGAGTTTTAATCACAATCTCTGGTCCGATGCCTGTTGGATCGCCGACTGTTATGGCAATTTTTTTCATGTTAATATTAAGAAATGGTGCCGGGACGCGGAGTTGAACCACGGACACAGGGCTTTTCAGGCCCCTGCTCTACCTGCTGAGCTATCCCGGCAATTTGATCAAAAGAAAAAACGGTAGACACTGTTTTTCGCTCACTTGTTAGCCTGTCAAGTTTTACACTTGTTGCTTAATGCTGAAATATTTTCACGTTCTTACTAAGTTTATAATTTTCCAGCCATGTATTGAATTTCTTCTCAACATATTCCTGCCGATAGCTATTCTTAATTGATTCAAAATCCTCCAAAGATCCAACTTCCTTTTTGAGGACATAATAAAAACCCCATCCATATTCTGTAAATCGAATTGGATGACTGTATGTACGTACATCTTTAGCAAAGGCACTGCGAACGATGATATTACTTCCGGGAAGACCGTTGATTATGCCATCATATCCTAGAAGTGGAGTTTTCAGTAATCCGCTGAAGATGTCTGGCAGATATGTTTTCTCTCGAGTCGCTATCATAGTGGTTAGGTATTCAGTAAAGAGCTTTCCTTCTTCAAATTGTAATTTACTCAGGAATTCATTTCTTGCTTTAACATATGCATCGTAGCCTTCAATTTTCTTACCAGAGATCCTATCCTCAAGAAAAACGATTGCATAGCCATTTTTTGCAGTAAATATCTTAGGCAGCTTGTTGTTCAATCTTGTTTCATCAATCAAGTCATACTCTCTTTTTGGAATAGTGATTAGACTATCGATTATTGTATATTCATCTCCCAATTTCATATAATCAGTATAAAATAGTTTATCTTCATGAAGTGCTATCATGCCATCTGTGCGTGAAGAAATATTATCAAACACTGATTTGACCTGTTTATAAGCTATACTATCTGCAAACGGCAGTTTTATCTCATATAAGAGCTGTTCGTTGATATCCTCAAAATGTGGAATTCCTACTCGCTCCCGATCGAGTAGTTTTACGAAAACGCACCCTTCATTCAAATAAACTGGAGCACTGGTTTTTCCTATAGATAAAGTATCCACTACATTATATATTAATTCAGGAAGGTTATCTTCTTCAATAAATTCGCTTTCATTCTTCACAAGTTGATACTCGGTATGATAAATCCGTGATATAATATCAAAGTTCACACTATCTCTGATTGCTTTCTGGATATCATAGACTTGCCTGTACATATATGGACCGGAAGGAATAAAGATATATGATAATTTCACCTTTGACGATTGTACGAATTTTTCCGCCTGCTCCTGATAATGAGCAACTACTTGTGCAGAGTCTATATAAACTCCATCTATATCAAGAGGAAAATAGAGATATGAAAATCTGTAGAGAGTGGGTTCAAAATATGCATTTTTATTTTTTGCATAAAATTCCTGAAAACCATTCTGCCAATCCGTATCCCATTTATTTTCCAAAAGGTTCAATATCTGTTCTTTTAATCTATCTTTCTCCTGTGCAAGTACAGGTCTGCGTTTATTCACCACACCCGCTACAAACCTACTTCCCCTTTTAGCTGTGAAAAGTTCACCAACAGGAGTCTTAAAGATCGTATCCTGTATAAGATGATAAGGTTCTCTGTAATAGGGCATGTTTTCAATATATTTTTCAAACAATCTTATTTTACAACCGGGAACATCAAGCAGGAAATCATGTCGTGTAACCTTCTCTTTTATTTCTGCAATAGTTGAATCGACTTTCATCTTCCTCGTTTTCTCAGTTAAATCTTCAATGATATCCTCTCTGACATTCTCAAAGGCAAGCGTATCCCTTACAGTGACAAATTTGTCGAGATTATATTCATAGTAATCCCATAGTGAATCTGCAGAAAATGTAATATTGAAATCCAGTAGTTCTGTGTTGATATCTACGAAACTTACATCTACTTCAAAGAGCAGTTCATTCATAATATTCTTCTTAAAATAACTCTCCGTCTCATTTTCAAAGTAATAATTCCTGCCAACCTTAATGTAATCTTCCCAGATTTCTCTCGATGCCTCGTTGAATTCGGCGATTCCTCCCTCTTTTTTATCAAGAACTTTAAAGATGATCCAGCCGTCCTCCTGTTCTATAGGATCAGAGTAATATCTACCCTCTTTCATTTCCAAAGCTTCCGTTATTATTTCCTCACTGTTCTCTATCCGGCCAATCCTGTCATTCTTGCTAAGATATCCTGTTTCGAACATATGATAATTGTCAAACACCACATTGTATTCATCAAAACCAGTTTTTAGAAGATCTATAAGCTGTTCTGAGAAGATTTTCGCTTGCACATGAGCATTTTTTTGATATTCAGGGACATGTCTATAATAGGGTTTTGATGCTGGATAAAAATCATCGTCTTCGATAAAAATAAATCCTATTCTCACCATATCTGGAGCTTGATAGGAGTATTTGTGATGCTCATGGAATTCTTTTACATACACGGGTGTAGAAGGAAAACTCGTGGGCATAAGAGAATCTGCAATTATGCAATACTCAAGTTGTATTCGAGAGTTATCACGAACATAAGCTTCATAGAGGTCGCGATCATTCAGATAGAACTGCCCCTGTATGATCTCCTTGATTTTTTCATCGAGCATGTCATCACGAATTCTATTAATTATCTCTTTGTAACGCTCTTTATACTTGTTTTTAAATCGCTGAAATTTCTCAAGATCAAAAATCCCATTTGTTAGGAATAATTCGTTATCAGAATAAATTTCGATAAAAATAGATTCAAGTTCTTCCTGGGTGATAGTTATATTATTTTCATCTGCAAAGATTTCAAAAAGTCTATCTGTAATGAGCTCGTCGAGTGCAATTTTTCTCAGATCAGCATGAATAGTCTTCTGAAATATTTCAGGAAATCGAGCAGGATTCTGCTGATATTCCTGCCAGAGTACTTCATACTTGTTTTGAAGTTCAAGCCAGGTGATGGGCTCTCCTGCAACCTCTGCAACAATATTGGATTGAGCTGCAAGTGTAAGCGGTAGTATAATAAAAATCAGGAATACTATTTTTTTCATATCTCACTCCCACTCAATGGTACTGGGAGGTTTTGAGCTGATATCATAAACCACACGATTTACGCCTTTTACTTCATTGATGATGCGATTTGATATTTTCCGCAGGATTTGATAAGGAATCCGTGTCCAATCTGCAGTCATACCGTCGAGACTATTCACTGCCCGAAGGGCACAAACGTTTTCATAGGTTCGGTCATCCCCCATCACACCGACGGTCTGAATAGGTAAAAGCACCGCAAATGCCTGCCATATCCTGTCATAATAGAAATTCTCTTTGAGTTCCTGAATGTATATCCAGTCTATCTCCTGCAGTAAACGAACCTTCTCTTCTGTTACCTCCCCAATTATCCGCACAGCTAGACCTGGACCCGGAAAAGGATGTCGATAGAGAATTTCATCAGGTAAGCCAAGTTCCTTGCCAACCACTCTCACTTCGTATTTAAATAATTCTCTAAGGGGTTCGATGAGTTTCAGGTTCAGCTTCTCTGGTAAACCACCCACATTATGATGCGATTTTATCACAACGGAAGGAACATCCTTGGTTTTTGATGAGGAGCTTTCTATGACATCTGGATACAGGGTTCCCTGGGCAAGGAATTGAACATTATCAAATTTCTTTGCTTCCTTTTCAAAGATCTCAATGAAATGCCTTCCTATTATCTTTCTTTTCTGTTCAGGATCTGCGACACCTTTGAGATTTTCCAGAAAACTCTTCCTTGCATCAACCACATCTATGTGTATACCCATTCCATCAAAAATTTGTTTGATCTCAGCAACTTCATTCTTTCTCATAAGTCCGGTGTCCACGAGGATCGGTATAAGTTTATCACCAATAATCTGATGAAGAAGAACTGCGGTTACTGATGAGTCAACCCCTCCACTCAATCCAAGCACGACCTGCGCATCTCCAACCTCTTCTTCTATCTGCTTCGATACTTTTTCAATAAATGTAACAGGAGTCCAGTTCGGGGTAATTTTACAGATATCATAAATGAAATTCCTGAAAACCAATAATCCTTTTTCTGTATGAGAAACCTCCGGATGAAACTGCACCGCATAGATCTTTCTTGCTGGATTCTGCATCGCACAGAAAGTGGTGTTTGCTGTTGAAGAAAATGTTTCAAATCCGTCAGGAATTTTTTCGATCTTATCCGAGTGGCTCATCCATATCACATCGCCTGTTTGGATACCCTTCAACAATTCCTTCTCACCATCAGTAATAATTTCAACATAACCGAATTCCTTCTTTTTGGCATGCACAACTTCCCCGCCGAGATAATGAGATATAACCTGCATACCATAACAAATGCCCAGAATCGGTATGCCAAGCTCAAAAATTTTTGAATCGCATAATGGTGGTTCATCATCGAGCACACTATAGGGACTTCCAGAAAGAATGATCGCCTCAGGATTGATGCTTTGGATCTCCTGAATCGAGATATCATACGCAACGACTTTGCAATCGACATTCAGTTGCTGAACTGATTTGAGAATCAAATATGTGTATTGTGAACCGAAATCTAAAATGATAACCATGTTTTAAAAGAAAAAAGGATTATTGGTTTTTTCGTGTCCAATCGTTGTAGAACCACCATGCCCAGGATACACTTTTGTCTTATCTGGTAAGATGAATAATTTTTTCTGAATACTTTTTCTGAGAGCCTTTTCACTGCTATCTGGGAAATCAAATCTACCAATGCTTTCAAAAAAGAGAGTATCTCCAACAAATATATAACCATCACCAAGCAGGCATATTCCACCTTTTGAGTGCCCTGGTGTGGATAGAACCTTCAAAGTTATATCTCCGATCTCAATACTATCTCCATCCTCAAGTAACCAGTCTGCTTCATCCGAGGTGAATGGACGACCAACGAAAGAACTCAGGTTAAGGTCAGGATTTGCGAGTTTCTCATTATCATCTTTGTGTATGCATAACATAGCACCAGTCAATCTCTTCAATTCATCATTTGCACCGATATGATCTGCATGTCCATGTGTGTTGATGATATACTTCACCTTAAATCCAAGTCGGTCTGCTTCCTTTGCAATCTCCTGTGCCTTATTAGCAGGATCAATTACTGCACCCACATGATGTGCAGCATCCCAGATGAGATAGGTATTCGTTTCATAATCGTCCAAAAGTATCAATCGTTTAATTGGCATTCTTCTTCCATTCTAATAGTTGATTATAATAATTCTCTTTGAGTAAACTTTGTCCAATTTCATCACTCCGTTTCTCAAGCCCATGATAGTCCGAGCCGCCTGTTACAAGAAGATCATAGCGTTCAGCCAGTTCAAGATATATCTGGCGCTGGTATACTGTGTGTAATGGATAAAATACCTCAAGTCCATCAAGACCAAAATCAACAAGATCAGGAATAATGAAATCATTTTTAATCACACCTGGATGAGCAAGTATTGCAATACCACCCGCATTTTTTATTATCTCTATCACTTCCTTTGGATGATAGGATGGTTTTTTGACATACGCAGGTCTGTCATTTCCGATATAATGCCAGAAAGCTTCTTCATAGGAAGTATAGTCCTTTTCAGCCATTGCAGTGGCAATATGCGGACGTCCAACAACCTTTTTATTTTCTACATGATCGAACACATCTTTGATATCAATATCAATGTCATATTCCTCTAACTTGTCGAGAATTTTCTGGGCTCGTTCGATTCTTCCCTTTTGAAGAAATTTCAGCATGGCAGTTAGTGCCCGATTATGCGTATTGATAAAATAGGCAAGAATATGCACGTCGAAGGATTCGTAATAACTGCTTATTTCTACGCCGGGTATCAGTTCTATTCTCGCATGCCTTGCGTATCTTCTTGCTGTATGATATCCATCCACGCAATCATGGTCTGTTATCGAAATCACCTCAATACCTTTATCACGTGCCATTTTTACGATCTCTTTTGGGTGCTTTGTTCCATCTGAGTAACAAGAGTGAATGTGCAGGTCAATCTTCTTCATTAATTAGTTCCTTTGCTGCATTATCCCCTGCGACAAAACCTGTGGAAAACGCTGCCTGCAGATTATAACCTCCAGTGTCGCCATCAATATCCAAAATCTCCCCTGCAAAATACAATCCTTCGATGATCTTTGATTCCATAGTACGGGGATCTATCTTTGAAAGATCCACTCCACCTGAGGTAAGGATCGCTTCATCAAAAGGTCGTGTGCTTGTAATAGTAAACGTTAGATCTTTTAAAATATGAGCAATAGTATCCCGCTGTTCCTTTTTCATTGCTCCAAGTTTAAGATCAGCAGGTATTTTTGTTCGAGAAATTATAAATGGTATCATCTGTGCCGGAAGAAGGTTTTTGAGCATCTCACTGTATGTGGATTTTCCATTATCCTTGATCTCACATAATAATCTTTCAATAAGTTTCTCTGGTTCGAGTGCGGGTTTAAGGTCTACATGCAACGTGAGATAATCCTCCTGAATCTCTTGTTTTATGTAACGACTTAACCGCAGAATAACAGAACCATCTGCGCCCCAGAAAGTGAAATAAAATTCGCCAAATGCTTCGGCGAGTTCTCTGGAATCATCCGTAACCCATGCTTTAATATTTTTCAACTTAAGATCAATAAGAGTCTCATCTATACCCTCGAGGTTGAAGGGTACCAAAACAGGATAGAGATCTGTTACTTTATGTCCGGCTTTTCGTGCAAGATCGTATCCATCTCCGCTTGATCCTGTGCGAGAATAGGATTTCCCACCAGTAGCAACAATGACTGCATCAGACAGAATTGTACCTTTAGCATGAACAACTCCACCAATCTCATTTTGATAATGAAGCAATTCTTTGACTGGAGCTTCCAGAATAACTTGAACATCAGAATCCTTAAGACACTTTTTGAATACATCTACGACTGACCAGGCATTATCAGAATTCGGATAAATCCTGCCACCCGAAAGTTCTTTCAATTTCAATCCTTCTTTTTGAAGAAAATCTATCAGATCTTTATTAGAAAAAGCATGCAAAGCATTTATGAGAAATCTATTATTACTTCCATACTTTTTTATAAACTCAGAGATATCCGATTCAGAGTTTGTGATATTGCATTTACCCTTGCCTGTGATAGAAAGTTTCAGTCCAAGCTTGTCCATCTTCTCGACAAGTATAACTTCTGCTCCACGCCTTGCAGCAGTGCATGCAGCCATCATCCCAGCTGGTCCGCCACCTACAACTACAATTTTCTTCATACAATCAAATTCACATCAATATATGAGATAACCTCCGTGCAACGATGAGTTACAATTTATCTACGTAATTAGCCAGCTGACCGACTGCAGTAATATAATTTTCAAAGAAAGATATAAAATCTTCAAAATTAAATTTCAACGCTCGATTCTTAATCTTCAAAGCTGTCTGGAAAGATGAAAGGTCACAACCACAAACTTCTTCGGATTTCCTGATGATATCTGATGTATTCTTTGGGATATCAGATTTCATGATGAATACTATACCTTTTAGTACGGGCATAAGCGCAGTAAAGGAGTTTATGACTACAGTGCTGAGGATCTTCTTTTTATCAAGATTCTCAAGCAATGCTGCACGCAGTAGTAGTAGTTTACCTTTAAGCTCACGTTCTGCCTGAAGACGAATGTCTCTGTCTGTAAATGTGATACCCTCAAAGAAATCTTCTCCAGCAAGTAGCAGATTAGAAGTTTTAATATTCAGAAATTCAATCGGGAATGAATCCAGCGAATCTATGATATGTTCTTTGGTTAAAAAGAGAGGTGCAGTAACATGTTTTTTTCTAAGCAGCTTAATACAATCTCTCGCTTTAATCAGATTTTTTATCGAAATATCTTTCAGTATCAATGCGACATTGATATCTGAATACTTTTCCTGAAAATCATCTGTTGTCGCACTTCCGTAGATGTATACGGATTCAAGAGCATCACCGAAGATTGCAGTATAGCACTTCTTGATCTCCTGAAATATTTGTTGTTTATCGAATGCCATAAATTTCCTTTATGTTTTTTCCTTCTGGGCTTCTACATACGCAGCAGCGCACGCTCGAGCCATCGTTCTGATTCGTTTGATGAACATGGCGCGCTCGGATACACTGATCGCTCCGCGCGCATCGAGGAGATTGAATAGATGAGAACATTTCAGCACATAATCGTATGCAGGATATACAAGACCCTCATCCACAAGTCGGAACACTTCTTTCTCACATTCATCAAAAGAGTTCGAAAGCAAGGGTATATTTGCAACATCAAAATTGAACGTGCAGAATTGCTTCTCGCTCTCCATGTACACCTCACCATAGGTCATGGTATCATTCCACAAGATGTCTTTAAAGTGATCAACCTGCTGAATATACATAGCAAGACGCTCGAGTCCATAGGTCAGTTCAACAGGAACAGACTCGAGTTCATATCCTGCCATCTGCTGAAAGTACGTGAATTGAGAGATCTCCATACCGTCTATCCAGACCTCCCAGCCAAGTCCTGCAGCTCCGAGTGTCGGAGATTCCCAATCATCTTCTACAAATCGCACATCGTGCTCTTTGATTGGAGTACCTATTGCTTCCAGACTTTTCAGGTACAGTTCCTGAATATTATCCGGTGAAGGTTTTATAATAACCTGATACTGATAATAATGCTGCAGGCGGTTAGGATTTTCGCCAAATCTTCCATCTTTGGGTCTGCGAGATGGTTGCGTGTAAGCAACACGAACATCATGAAATGCTAATGAACCAAAAAAGGTTGCTGGATGGAATGTGCCTGCACCCATTTCTACATCATAGGGTTGACGGATTACACATCCCTGAGAATCCCAGAATTTCTGAAGTTGAAAGATTATCTTCTGAAAAGACAATGCTTTATTCGTCATAGAAAGGATCGTGTTTCGTTTCTTCGATGAGCTGGTTCACAAGATTGATCTTATCCTTAAGTCGTTCCTGCATGAAGTAATCTGAAGTGAGTGAATTTGCCTTTTCATAATATGCTTTTGCAGAAGTAAAATATGCATTTGCTTTCTTTTTATTTTCCACACGCAGTTTATGCCATTTGTCATACTCGGAACTTAACTCCGGATTTTTTGCCTTTTCATCATATTCTACATAGAGTTGATAGTGGTCATATCCACGCTCATTATCAATCTCACCGAGTATCAAATAGGGTTCTGGTTTCGATGGTGCAAGTTCTGCTGATTTCTGGGCATACTGCACTGCCTTGTCATATTCCTTCATCTGTCGATAAACGTCTGCAATTCTGTTATATCCAACCTCGGAATCTGGCACACGTTCGATGTAGTTATTCAAAGCATCCAGTGCTTTCTGGAAATACTGCTGAGTGACATATATAGCAGCGAGGTTCAGATAGGGAGCGGTGAGTGATGGATCCTTCTCCAGAATATCAAGGTTTTGTTGAATTGCTTCATCGATACGGCCAGTTTTTTGATAAGCAATTGCAAGCTTCTTACCTATGTCTCCATCATCCGCACCAGCTTCGACAACTGCACGAAGATGAGGAATCGCCCCATCAAAATAATCCTCTTCAAAGAGCAATAATCCAAGTGACTTATGTGCATCAATCGAATTTTCGTCTATTTCAAGAGCTTGATTATACGCATCAATTGCTTCATCGAAGTTATCAGTAAGTTTGCAAATATCACCAACGCAGATCACATATTCGATATTTCCCTCATCTAATTCTGAAAGTTTTCGGTAGGTATCCGCAGAGAGTGCATAATCTTCGATCATACGGTAAGACCATGCAAGTCCTTCCAATGCTTCGACGTATTCAGGATCGATCTCCAGGGCTTTTTTATAATTATTGATTGCCTTGCCGTATTCCATATCAAGCGCATTGATATATGCAAGGTAGAGATAAGCTTCTTTATTGCCTGGATCAAGCTCCAGTACGTTCTTGAAAGATTTCTTGGCTTCAGCATATTGTTTTGAATTGAAATAATTCAAAGCGATCTCAAATGCTTTGGTCGCTGCTGAACCACTCATTTCTATAGCAATATCAAGCACTCGCTGGACTGCCTTCTGCCGCTCCTCTTTCTTCTTCTCAACTTTGATCTGCTCATATTTGATCTCCTGCGATTGAGCATCATAGATGAACACAGTCATGTTGTAAAGAGTTGACTCAAGCTGGGATACACTTCCCCAGATGTTGATTTGGGAACCCACTTTTTGTGAAAGATCGTTCACGACGGTCTGGTCAAGCTCTTCGATTTTAGTCTTACCAAGTGCTTTATCCACATCCCTTGGAGAGATCATTACGATCTTTGGGTCTTCCTCTCCCACTTCCTGAAAATCCGACGGGAGATATTTGTTACACATGGTTCGGCTATCCAGATCGTTGTAATGGAAACCCCACACTGCGACCGTTACTCCACTTTCCGGTTCATTCTTTTTTGCAATCGCGGTGGATGAACAGAAAAGCAGCTGCAATGAGATAGAAAACACAAGTATGGATAAGATGAGCTTTTTTAGTTTCACCTGTCCTCCTATATGATATATTTATTTAATTTAAACTTATTTAATTGTTACAGATTTTAAGTGACTAATTTTTTAATCAAGTAATTTATAAATTTGTCTAAAATATGACAAATTAATAGTCTCTTAAAGTGAAAGATTCTCTGTAATTAGTTTATAATATTTTAAAACACAACTGAAAAGGATAAACTGGCGAGAACCGCTTTAACTCCAATATCACCAGTAATTCTAAAAAACGAATTCTTCCCTATTTTCCAGCTATAGCCCAGCCCAGCTGAGATTAATGGAAAAATTGTTTGCCTGTTTTTACTGGGAGAACTCGCTCCACCAGGATCTGCCGCAATGTAGAATACGTGAATCCTTGAATAATCCAGACCCAACTTCCAAAAGCAAAACCATCCGGTTCTATCAACATTTCTAAATTTTGTCTTTTGGAGATATATTCCCAGAGCTGTTGCATCTCCTATGGTATTATAATGCACAGTAACTATCTCTTCAGATGCGTAGGTGGAATCATATATTATCCATCCGTAGCCCAGATTAATACCCGGTAAAACAATCGTATCAAATGAAAGTAAGAAACAATTTTTAGGTCTCTTTATTGTAGTACTATCCGGCATTTCAACAGATTGAGGAACTGGATTTTCACCTGCAAATACACGGATAACATTAAATATCAGTAATGTCGTTAAAAGTATTTTTCTCATAATTTTACGTTTTAAAACACATACGATAATGTTATACTGGCAATCACCCATTTCAATCCTAAATCTCCTGAAATTCTAAAGAATGAAGTATTCCCTACTTTAAAACTATAACCAATACCAAAAGTAAAATAAGGAGATAAAAATGTTCCGGGAAAAAGAAGATAGTCCAATCCAATATTACAGCTTGTGTAAAAACCATCTCTCCCTGAAGAACGAAAAGTATTAACCTCCCCATGAATACCTGTTGTGAAAATTGGCCAAAGGGGCCACCCTGAATTTCCATGAAGAATTAAAAATGTTTCCTGTGTTGACGTTGAGTCATATTTTATCCAGCCAAAGCCAATTTTAATTCCGGGCATCACGACAGTATCGAGCGCGAAAGTAAAACATGTCTTTGGTCTTTTCAGAAGTGGGTGTTGAGGCACTGTGTCCTTAATAGCAGGCTGAATATCTTCGATTTTATTATCAATGAGTTCGTTTTGTGCGAGCATATTATAATTGAGAATGTTTGGATGTAATAGTGCATTAATATCCTGCTTCTCCTCACAATATAAATTGCTCATGAGAAGCATCAGGAAAACCATCAAAATTATTTTTTTCATAAAGCCTCTATATCGAGAGTGTCCATATTTTTGTGTAATCTTAATTTTAGTCAATTTGTTTTATCCTATCTTCAAACAAGATATCAAGTTGGGAATAGATCAATCCCCAGTTTCTAATTTTCATAGTCCACTTT
>Ga0136651_10000284_pt1 | contig 27054 bp, 18 predicted proteins | sample Mar14236cmmetaG_FD_94867 | JGI IMG/M metagenome (GOLD analysis project Ga0136651, IMG submission 94867) | Marine hydrothermal vent microbial communities from Guaymas Basin, Gulf of California to study Microbial Dark Matter (Phase II) - Marker... ... | reverse complement strand
TTCGTATTGTCTGCCAAAACGTTTCCGGTTCACACGACTGCTTGTCACAATCCGGTTTGTCAGGGTGGGATTATCAATTTCCATATAGTTCAGGATATATTCCACCCGGTTATACAGGGCAAAGGGAGCCACTATATCCTGCAATATCCGCTGATGCGGCCGCAGAACCTGATGCAACGGGATCGTGTCACGGATTTCCAGGTTCTGATAATAACCTTTGGGTATGCGGTACAGGCCCAGGAAGAAATAATAGAGGAAATCACTCTTTTTCCCTTCATAATAGGTAAAATAAAACTGGGTGTCATCCGAAACAAACAAAGCCCGGCTGCCTGTAGCCCTGTTTACCAGCCATGTCTGGTTAAGCGCATCGGTTTCGGCAATGAAAACGACCTCTTTTTCCCCTGCCGTTCCGCTCACGGAAAACTGCAGTTTCTGTCCCGGGACAAGGTGAAGCGCTTTTTTCAGCAGAGGGTTCGGGTCAATGTTTGACACAACATCGTCTTTGCGGGGGATAGCCCAGGTTTCAAACTCCGGGACAATCCCTTTGAACCGCAGGTAATGCGAAAAGGGATAGTACAAAGTCTTTGAACCGATAAACGGAGTGGCCTGAAACTGAAAATGAAGATGGGGATAGGGAGACCGTCCGCTGTTGCCGACTTTTCCTATCACCTCTCCGGCCTTGACGTGCTGTCCTTTCTCCACGGTAACCGAATCCTTTGCCAGGTGGCTTAATTTCGAATAAAGATAATCGGCATGCCTAATCACGACGGTATTTCCCCAGTTATGGACCAGGTCAACATCCCCGATTTTGTTGTCTTCAATATCCCCGACAACCTCTTCCACCACACCGTCGCCGGGAGCCGTGACATCCCTCCCGTAGCTGTAATAATCCGCGGGACTGTCGCCAGCGCCTTTATAAGTTTTTCCCTCTTCGTCCCTGATCTCAAAATCCCAGGCATGTTTCCATTCCTCCCTGTGGGTATATTCGCCGTAATGTCCCTGGCTGACTGTCCATTTGCCCCAGAAGGGCAGACTGAAAGGAAAGGTAAACCGGAAATCAAAACGCACCAGGTTGTTCTGGAAAGCATAAAGATTCCTTTCCGGCATAAACTGCTGGACATACACTTCCCGGAGCCGCAGGTTTTCTCCTGTACGGAATTTCAGGACATACAAAAACAAAAGAACGATCAAATTAAAAGGCAGGGCATAAACCGGGAGGCTGAAAACATTGAAAATTGTTTCGGTGCTTACCGTAAGAATGGCAACCAGCGGTGTCAACAGCAGTATCCACAGGTATGTCCAGCGCGAGGGGACAAGGAAATAACCTCCCAGGGCGATGGCCGTAAGAATATAGTTGAACCCGATATAACTGTAACTGGTTTCGGCCAGACTGATGCCGAGCAACAGATAAAAAAGGTAAGCCGTATAAAAACCGATCAGCGAAAGCGTAAAAGCAATCCGTGAATAAAACAATAAGCCTATGGCGATCAGGATCCCGGCCAACACATTGGGTTGAAAGACAATGGCCCCCAGCGACATGAAATAAAGCTTCAGTGTTGAGGGAAACGGCCATCGGTTAATCGTTTCATAAACATTTACCAGCCACGAACCGCCGAGATTATACAGTTCATTTAACCGGAAGATCCCTTTCTCGCTGATGCCGAGATTTTCAAACTGTCTTGTGGCGAGCAGGATGATCCACACCCCAAGAATAAAAGGCACACTCAGAAAAGGAAGTCCGTATTTCCCGATCACCCCCTGCAGACTGACGGCAATAAACAGGGTAAGTACCGAGGAAAGAAGCAGGATCAGAAAAAAACCGGGTGTGGGCTCAAAATAAAGGCCCAGCCCGAGGCCGACGAGCAAACTGTTAAACCCGTATATTCCGTTGTAGATGGATTTCTTATCCAGTCCGAACAACAATCCTGCCCCCAGCGTAACGATCACGGCCAGCAACCCGCTTAACCCGGAGAAAAAGGAGAGGAAACTCACGGCGATCAGGGAAAATGCCAGGACAGGATCCCTGGCAAAAAAAATCTGTGTGTAACTGTTGAGTATTCCTTCCGCAAACTCGCGAAGATTTTCCTTTTTCATATGGTTAAGTGACGGTTTGAGGTATTTTATTTCTTCCGGCCATCACCCTGTTTCAGATGATCCGGAACTTTTTCGAGCCGGGTAAGATGTTCAATATCTTCCCGTTCCCTGATGACATGAACTTTCCCTGATTCATCAATCATTACCACCCGCGGCCGGTAACTGATAAACTGCATCCACTGTGTCATATTATACGCACCGATCCGTTTTATAACCAGGTGATCATCTTTTTTCATCAGAGGAAAGTCGATGGCCTCACGGATCACATCTATATTCATGCATAATGGACCGTAAAGCGTGGTGTCTTCGGTATTCTGTGACACTTCCTGTGCGGGAAGCACTTCATGCTGATACCAGAAAGAAGTAAAAAGCAAATTTACCCCTATGTCCGCTATGGTTGCCCGCCGGCCGTCGGCCAGCCGTTTATTGGCCAGAACAGTTCCCAGCAAATAACCTGCATCATCCACGAGTGCCCTTCCGGTCTCAAGGACCAGTATAGGTAGATTTTCCGGTTTGATTTCGGACTTGATCAGGGCCGAAGAAACAGCATCCGCATAGTCTTCGAACGAAGGGGCAGCATCAGTACCCGGAACATAAGCCCCTTTGAGGGTGTTTTTTGAGGCAAAACCCCCACCCAGATCAATATACTGAATCACCTTTCCGTATTTCCGCGCTATACCGGTAGAAAGTGCTGCCAGTTTTGAAGCAGCCAGACGATATGCTTCCGGTGTCAGAATATACGTGCCAATGTGAGTATGAAGTCCGACCAGGTCCATTTTATCACTTAGCAGAATCCTGTTCAGGGCTTCCCAAGCTTCCCCGTTTTCATAATTAAACCCAAAGCGGTCCCAGCGTGGGTAAATTCCCGTATCCATGTTTACCCGGATAGCCACTTTAGGGGTCCCCACCCCTTTCTCCACAAGTCTGAGAAGCATATACAATTCATCAAAATGGTCAATATGAATGAACGAATCGTTTTGAATGGCAAGTTTCAGGTCTTCCTCCCGTTTGTCCGGGCCGTTAAAAATGATCTGGCTGCCCGGAATCCCGTTTTGCAGTGCTTTTTCATATTCAAAACCGGAAACAACTTCGGCCCATGCCCCTTCCTGATGAAAAACATTGCATACCGCACTGAGGTAATTTGTTTTGTATGACCAGGCAAACTGGACACGCGGATAACGTGTTGAGAATATGTTGTAAGCATCCCGGTATGTTTTTCTCAGAGTCTTTTCAGACAATACATACAGGGGTGATCCATGTTCGGCAATCAACTCCTTAACCGGGTTTTTATCTATTTCCGTCAGCGGTTCAACAAAGCTGTGCATACCAAATTTACTTGGCATACCGGCATTCAACCGTTTGATGATTGGTCTTTCAAAAAATTTCTTTTCCATTTTAATATTCTGAATTTTATATTTCTCCCTTCATTGATATTGCTTCAAAATCTTTCAGATCGATAATCATATCCCATGAATACCGGACAAAAATTTTACCGACTTCAAAGGAAACAAAAGGTTTCACAGCATTTCCAAGTGCCAGTTTTACCAGAGCGACGGGCAGATTTTGTCCCGCACCAACCGCAAGATACACCCAGGCAGGAATACGCGGATTGATTTCAATGACATAAAGATCGTTTTCTGCCGTACGGATCAGTTCCAATTCCATTCCTCCCCGCCATCGGGTACCACGGATAATCTTTTCCGTCAGCAACAACATCTCCGGATTGTCAAGGGTTATGCCGCCCCAGGCTTTACCCTTATCTGTTATATACTGTTTTCGCATGGGAACTGCACCTATAGTATTCCCTTCCCCGTCACCCAGAGCAATGACATTTACTTCTGTTCCCCGTACAAACTCCTGTATGATTACCGGTAACCCCCATTTGGCGCTGATTTTGTTGAAGTGCATCTGTACCTGTTCTTCGTTGTAAGCCACATAAGCATCATAAAACTTACCTTTTACCATCACCGGGTATTCAAAATCATCACGAAGTTTGGAAATCTCTGCCAGGTTTGTCAGGGGTTTACTTCTGGGAACATTCACCCCATACTTTTTACCAAAGGCGTCGAGATTGGATTTGTGCCTTTCTTCAAACTGGTGAATCGTAGGTAAAAAAGTGCGGATTCCCAGCTCCTGTAATTTTTTCCCGGCCTTTATAAATGTATAGAGTTCGGCATCGAAATTTGGAATCAGTACCTGAATATTCTCCTGCTTCTGGATATATGCTATACGCTCCATAAGCGCTCCGGACCCTTCGGAAGGATAAGGAACCTGGTAAACTTTGTCTACCAGTTCGCGCATATAAATTCCGGGTTCCAGCGTTTCATAAGCCAGGCCGACCACACGCAGGTCAAATTCTCCCGACTCTTTTATCGATCGGACTACCGGGATTCCCGGACCCGGATTATCCGTATTGTTTAGGCCGGTAACCGCCAGTATAAGTTTTTTCTTATTCATTTCGGTGATTCAGTATTTCCAGCAAACCGGACGGTGCTGCATTCTTTCTTTTATTCTGCCTGCTAAACTTCTTTTTCATATTCAAGCATATTGAATTGTTTCAACATCTCTGTAAAGTCTTGAAAATATTTTTCAAAACTCAGGGAATCAATGTTATACTCCTTTATTATCAGTGAGGCAATCTCCCGGGGGTCCTTCCCTTCCCTGAGATAATGGATTATCCGCATTCCTGTTTCATTCACCGTGAATGTCTCCCCAGTCGACGGGTCAAATACAAAACCCGTATCACTGACTGCAATATTTCTTTTCAAACGTATCATTTTGTGTTATTTAATATTTATCCATATCGTAAAGATATCAGAAACCGATAAGACAGGCATAATTCATTTTTTGATTTCCCTTTTGACAATAGATGAAACGTGTCTAATTCTTAAAAAGTTGTAAAAGCTCCGAAAAAATGTTATAAAAAATTTTTCTTATAACGGCAGATAAGATTCCCCCGCTTTGCTGTGTAAGCTCCCTGCCCAAAGAATAAGAGACTAAGCAAAACGGAAAGTTTATTTTCCCTGATTATTGTTGTCCTCCTGGCCTTGATTTTGATTTCCGGCAGCCGGCTGAGAAGGCAGTGCCGTAGGCAGGGTAGGAATAGCATCGGGATCAACAGCCCGGTTGATCTGCTGCTCGATCATCGAACGTTCCGTTTTATTTTTCCGGGGAATGGCTGCCGTAGCCAATAATGACAAAATAACTATGGAAGCCGCAAGCGTCCAGGTAGCTTTTTCCAGAAAGTCCGTAGTCTTACGGGCTCCCATGATCTGACCGGCGCCCGTAAAGTTGGCTGCCAAACCGCCTCCTTTGGAGTTCTGTACCAGTACAACCAGAATCAAAAGAATACTGGCCAAAATAATTAATATCGATATTAATGTATAAATAGCCATGACTAACCTTTTTTGGTCTGATCCAAAAGGATCTGTTTAATTTTTTCAATTTGGGATGCAAAGTAACTACTTTTTTCCGGATATTTCAAACGTAATTTTTCATAAGCCTGGATTGACTTGGAATAATATCCCTGCTTCAAATAGATCTTGGCCAGGGTTTCACTAAAGAAACCGCTGTCTTCCTCCTTTTCCTCTTCTGGTTTCAATGCAAAACCTGATGTAAGCTCTTCTGTATCCTCCTCCTTCCGTGGCACAATCCTGTGACGGCTCTGAATAAAACGATCTATCAATTCATCTTCCGGTTTCTTTTGAATATCATTGACCCTTCCTTCATCAGGATGCATCTGCTGAAAATAATCCATCCAATCCACCAATCCCAAATATCCTGACAGATGTTCTTTACTCAAGTTTTTTTTTTCTCCGGAAGGCGGGCGGCCTTCACGTCCGGAACCATGTGAATCATCCGGTTTCCCGAACGGAGCTTCTTTGGAATCATCCAATGACAACAGATCGCCGGTATCAATAACCGCGGCATCTCCACCAACAGTGTTCCGGCTTTCCTCCGGCATATCCCCGTCCGTCACGACATTATTTGTGTCTTCCTCAAGAGTGAAAATATCATCTGCCGCAAACACTTCCTCATTTTCTTTATGCTTGACTATATCAAATTTCCCGGCTTTTTCACCTCCGGATCCCATCCCGCCAGGATATATTTCCTTTATTTCTTTTTCCGGGATTGTGATGTCACTATTTTTTTTTTCAGATTGTTTCTCCTGAATTTCTTTCAGCCGTCTCTGTATCTCTTTCAAAAGATCTTCCTTCGAACGTGTTCCTTCAACATAACTTTCCGGTGCAGCTTTTTGTTTTATTTTCTCTTTGTACTGTATCTCCTGCTTTATTTCCGCTGTTGTTTTTTCCTCTTTGTGCTTTGCCGGCCCTTCTTTCACAGGTAGTCTGGTCTTCGTAAATTGTTTCTCCTCAACTTTTCTTGTATCCTTTTCATCTTTTCCCGTTCCGGCTTTCTTTTCCTCCTCAACACTTACAGGCTTACACTTCGTATTATGAATAAGCAAATACAGTTTTTTCCGGTCATTGACATAAAAAGAAGATATTTTTAATTGCGTATGAAAACGAATATGCTGCAAATTGTGCAGGTTTTTCAGATAAAGCAGATGAGCAGTCTGGAAATAAGGAAAATCCGTCAACAATTCACTAACATCCGTAAGACTGCTCCTATCCAGTTTTCCCGGATCATCCAGATAAAATATAAAATCTTCTTTTCTCATATTTCTCAGTTTACCAATTCACAAAAGCCTTGTTAAAAATATCCTCCGTAAGGTTCTCTACATTCTTCCTGATTAGGTCATCTTCCACAGCGCTGAAGTCTTGTGTACTGGAATAATCTTCAAAGCGGGAAAACGAGGCGTCAAAGTCCTGCTCCGGATCAATATTGTTAGTAAACTTAACATGTATGGTAATGGTAAACCGGTTTAATCCTGCCGTTTCTTTTCCGGTGATAGCCACCGGGGAAACCTGGTAACCCGTAATTTCACCGGAAAATTCCACATCTCCTCCGCTTTCTACCATTTGCAGATTGGTCTGGGAAATAATCTTATCTTTCAGCGCTTCGGTAAAAATCTGGCTCATTGCAGGGTTGACCGTCGACCCGCGCTGTACCCGATTAGGGAAATAATCTACCGAAACCGTCCTGACTTCAGGAGAAATGGAAGCTCCGGAAAAAGAATACGTCACCTTACAGGCCGTGGTGGTTCCGGTCAAAAGAAAAATAATCCAAAAAATATTTTTTAATATAGAAGTGGTCATCTATAATCTCCTGTTTTTCAATTATTTCAATTAATATTGTATTCTTTGATCTTTCGGTAAAGGGTTCTCTCGGAAATTCCCAGTTCACGGGCTGCCTGTTTCCTTCTGCCATTGTGTTTGTCCAATGCCTTTTTGATCAACTCTATCTCTTTTTCTTCCAAAGATAAGGACCCCTCGTCGATTTCCTGGGTATCCTCGATCACCGGATGTTCTGCATGAGGATAAGATGCGGTAAGAGCATCCCCGGAAGCAACTGCATTTTCCCGGCTCCCCTTCAGTCGCCGGATCACCGTAGCATGATCAGCTTCTACCTCTGCATAATTGTTCTCTTTGCGCAGCATATCAAAAACGATCTTTTTCAGATCATTCATGTCATTCTTCAGGTCAAAAAGAATCTTATAAAGAATCTCCCTTTCCGAAGCAAAAGACTTTTCTCCATTCCCCTTGGGGATTACCGCCGGAAGTTTAACTCCCATATAATCCGGCAGATATTTCTTCAGAGTTTCTGCGTTAATTTCCCTGTTTTTTTCAATAATAGAGATCTGTTCGGTAATGTTTTTTAATTGCCTGACATTCCCGGGCCAACGGTAGCTCATCAATACTACCTTGGCATCCTCCTCAAGTTTAATGGGAGGCATTCGGTATTTTTCCGAGAAATCCACCGCAAATTTACGGAACAACAGCAATATATCCTCCTCACGATTTCGTAAAGGAGGGATATGTATGGGAACGGTATTCAACCGGTAAAACAGATCTTCCCTAAATCTGCCGTTTTGTATTTTTTCAATCAGATCAACATTCGTAGCAGCAATCACACGTACATCTGTCTTATGCACCTTCGAAGAACCAACCCTGATAAACTCGCCGGTTTCCAACACCCTTAACAGGCGTACCTGTGTTGATAACGGCAACTCCGCTACTTCATCCAGGAAAATAGTTCCTCCGTCAGCCACTTCAAAATACCCTTTACGGCTGTCGGTAGCACCTGTAAAAGATCCTTTTTCATGACCAAACAGCTCCGAATCAATCGTTCCTTCCGGAATAGCTCCGCAGTTCACAGCAATATACTGTCCGTGTTTACGGGTACTATACTGATGAATGATCTGCGGGAACACCTCCTTTCCGGTGCCGCTCTCACCGGAGATCAATACCGACAAGTCGGTGGAAGCCACCTGCAATGCTATATCTATAGCATGATTTAGCTCCGGGTTATTCCCGATAATTCCGAACCGTTGCTTTACTGCTTGTATGTTGACTGTCATAAATATTAAACACTTTCTCTTTTTGCGAAATTACTCATTTTTTTGTTTATCTGAAAAATCATAAACTCATTATTTATTACAGAACGAGTTAAAACTGCTTGAAATCACCTTTCGGTTAACAAAACAGGAAAATTAAAAGTTTTTCAGTTATTATCCCTGAGCAACCACCACAAAGAAATAATTAAAGAAAATTCTGCAAAGGTCAGCACAATCTGCAAAAAACACATAACATCCCATTATTCCAACAAAAAATACCATAAGACCAAAATATTTTTTTTCTTTGTTCTTATGAAACTCATAGGCATCATCCCTGCCCGTTATCAATCTTCCCGCTTCCCGGGCAAACCCCTGGTTTCCATCCATGGCAAAACCATGATCCGGCGGGTTTATGAAAGGGTCTCCCTGGCATTGGACGATGTAATTGTAGCTACCGATGACAACCGGATTCTGGAAGAGGTGGAACGCTTCGGCGGACAGGCTGTCATGACATCCGGCAGTCATCGCAGCGGCACCGAACGTTGTGCCGAGGCGCTGGATATCTACAGAAAACAAACAGGACAAACCGCAGATGTGGTGGTAAACATTCAGGGCGATGAGCCACTGATCAAACCCGAACAACTACATGAAGTCATGGCGCTTTTTCAAAAACCGGAGACCGAAATCGCCACCCTCGTACACAAACACCACGACCTGACAGAAATCGTGAACCCCAATAATGTCAAGGTTGTTATGGACAAAAACGGCAGGGTACTCTATTTTTCCCGTTCCACAATTCCTTACCAACGAGATGTTCCCCAGAAAAACTGGGGCAACCATTATACCTATTATATACATATAGGCATGTATGCTTACCGTACCGGTACGCTGTCAGAGATTACCCGGCTGGCGCCATCGCCCCTCGAAAAAGCCGAATTACTCGAACAAAACCGCTGGCTCGAAAACGGATATCCTATCATGGCCGCTGTCTCAGCCTACCGTAATTACCCGGTCGACACCCCCGAAGACCTCGAAAAGATACTGCACCTTTTTGAATAAGGTTTTATTCAGAACCTTCCTGTTCAGGACAAGTGTATTTTTTTATTTCTGCCTGTACTGCAACCATCAAATACAACTTGGCGGGTTAGAGTTACAGAATGGAAAACCGAAAAATTATATTTACAAAACCAAGATGAAATCAATTAATTATTCCGGTTGGATCAGATCTTTGTTTCGCTACGCTTCACAAAAATCTGATCCAATTCTGAAAAGTAATGATTTACTTTTTCGAAAAACTGGTGAAATACAATTGCGAAAAATTGATGATTTTAAATTTGCAATTTACACCTATACTACTAAATAAATATTGGAAAGAACCAAAGTTTTTTCCAGTTTTTCAAAACCGTTTTCTTATCCGGTATGTCCGGCAGGACCGTTATGATATTGACTTTTGAGTCTTCTTCATATTTCTTTATTTTAAGATAAGAATCTGGGAATCTTTGATGGAGCTATTTTCGCTAATTTCTTTATGAACTCCAGATCTATTGTTGTTTGATCTATTGGTTTATTAGTTTTTTCCGGAGCATATATCAAGTATCCATTATATTCAATAGGAATATATTCTTTTCCATAGATAATTATTTCATAATCTTCATTATAGGTGAAATATAGAACTTCTAAATATGCAGAATCAATTTCCAAACCGAAAAAAAGAATCTGTAATCAGGAGTAATATCTATTTCCCTTCCGGAAATTAAATTGAAGTGTTCATCATAATCTTCCAGGGAAGCATGCAGAAGAGTGTAAAATTTTCCCATTTTTTGGTGTATTTCATGTAAAGAAACTAAAGATTCCGCACCTGTAAAAAACAAACCCTCACAACGGCCAGCATTGTAAGGGTTTGAATTTTAGCTTTATAGGAGGGAAAGGATTTTTCGGTGCACCAAGCCGTACTCACGGACCTGGTTAGAGGAGCTATACAAAGAAAAAGGCGCGGTTTACGCTACGCTCGAACCGGATTTTTTCCTTATTCGTCGTTCGTCCTTCATCGATCATCATTCTCCAGTGGGGGCAGGATTGCTTATCCCGGCAAGCCGGGATTCGCGGACCTGTATGGGAGAGCTTCACAAAGAAAAAGCCCACTTTGCTGCGCAAAGTTCCGGACTTTTTCCCTGACCCATCCGCCAAGCGAGCTTGCGGTCGGGCCATGAAAAAACCCGATCGATTTCATCGACGGGCTTTTTCTTTGTAGCGGGGGCAGGACTCGAACCTGCGACCTTTGGGTTATGAGCCCAACGAGCTGCCACTGCTCCACCCCGCAATATATTTTACGAAAAGCTAACTACTTCAAAAGAACCTTATCTTCTCCTCTGCCACATGTCCCATAAATATTTCGGGCAGCAAAAATACAACTTTCATTCTTATTCTCAAAATATTTGTTGTAATTTTGGTCACATTTTTTAAACTATTGTCTGTAATGACGGAAAAAAAGAAAAAAACCTGGTCTGAAAGATTTAAACTTACCTTATCCAAAGAAGATACTTTTGAGGAGGTATGGCAAATACGTCTTACGAAAGCAGGCTTTATCGCTACTCTCGCCACCTTTATTCTGTTTATTGTAGTGATCGTGTCACTGTTGATTGCTTTTACCAACCTGCGGGAATTGATTCCCGGCTATCCTGATGTGAAAATCCGTCGTAATATCATAAGAAATGCAATGCTACTGGATTCTCTCGAACATGAGATAAAGCTGCGGGATATATATTTCGAGAATATAAAAAAGATCATCTCGGGAGAGATCCCGGATAATATCTCCTATGATACCGGTTCTACCGTTAACCCGCAGGATGTGAAATTTACCCGGTCATTGGAGGATTCATTGTTGCGACAACAGGTAGAAAAGGAGGAAGAGTACAATTTGTCGGTGTCCATGGCTTTGTCCGAACGTAACATTAAGTTTTACAACATTCATTTTTTCCCGCCTGTGAAGGGGATCGTTTCCAATCACTTTGACCCGGCCAGGGATCATTTCGGAACGGATATCGCCGGCGTACCCAATGAGGTGGTACATGCCACCCTGGACGGTACGGTAATTTTTGCCGGATGGACCCTGGAAACGGGCTATGTTGTGGAAATCCAGCATGATGACAACCTGATCTCTGTTTACAAGCACAACAATACGGTTTTAAAGCCGGTAGGCTCTATTGTTAAAGCCGGGGAAGATATTGCCCTGATGGGTACCACAGGTGAGTTGTATACCACTGGCCCTCATCTCCATTTTGAACTTTGGTACCAGGGACAACCACTGGACCCCGAAAAATATGTGATTTTCTGAAAACCCCTAACGAAAAGATCATAGAAAAAGTGTTGCTGTTATGCTGAAAAACATAGCTATTTTGGGGTCAACAGGGTCTATTGGGACACAAACCATTGAAGTGGTACGCTCCAATCCGGACCGGTTCAGGATTACCGGCCTGACGGCGGGAAAAAACTATGCTTTGCTGATAAAGCAGGCCCGGGCCTTGCATCCTGAAAAAGTGGCTATCAGAGATGAGTCTTTCTACAATCAGGTGAAAGAGGGGTTGCATGATCTGGATATTGAAATTCTGGCTGGCCTGGAAGGCCTCCTGGAAGTCGCTACAGATCCTTCCAGCCGGATGGTGGTTGTAGCATTGGTAGGCTTTGCCGGCTTATATCCTACAATCATGGCCATTGGCGCCGGCAAAGAAATTGCCCTGGCCAACAAGGAAACCATCGTGGTGGCCGGCGAACTGACAGTGAAAAAAGCAGCCGAGAAAAAAGTGCCGGTGTTGCCGATAGATTCAGAGCACTCGGCAATCTTTCAATGTTTGATGGGGGAAGACCCCGCCTCGATAGAGAAGATCATTCTGACAGCTTCAGGAGGGCCTTTCCTGCATCACAGCAGCGAGAAACTGAATAGGGTAACCCCCGAAGAAGCCCTGAAGCATCCCAACTGGAAGATGGGAAATAAAATCACGGTGGACTCAGCTTCCCTGATGAACAAAGGTTTTGAAGTAATTGAAGCCCGTTGGTTGTTTAATATGGACCCACAGCATATCGACGTGGTCATCCATCCCCAGTCCATCATCCATTCCATGGTACAATTCCGGGATGGTTCCATCAAAGCACAACTGGGAATGCCGGATATGCGGATGCCTATCCAATTGGCGCTGAGTTATCCCGAGAGAATCCGTTCGTCATGGGAAAGATTTGATTTCTCCAAACCCGCCGAGCTGACATTTTTTCCGGCAAATCAAAAAAAATTTCGTAACCTTGCACTTTCATATTTTGCTATAGAAAAAGGAGGAAATATGCCATGCATTCTCAATGCTGCCAATGAAATTGCAGTGGAAGCTTTTTTGAAGAAAAGACTGAAATTCAGTCACATACCTGATGTGATAGAAAAAACCATGGAACGGGTCGGTTTTTTATACGAACCTTCTTTTGAAGAGCTTACCGAAACAGACAGGGAAGCGCGAAAAGTGGCTGAAAAATTAATTTTAAAAAAATGGTTGTATTGATCAAAACGGCCCAGTTGCTCTTAAGCTTGTCTATACTTGTGATCCTGCATGAGCTGGGACATTTTACGTTTGCAAAATTATTCAAAGCCCGAGTGCAAAAATTTTATCTCTTTTTCAATCCATGGTTTTCACTTTTCAAGTTCAAAAAAGGAGAGACGGAATACGGGATTGGCTGGCTGCCGTTGGGTGGTTACGTGAAGATCGCCGGGATGATAGACGAATCCATGGATCGTGAGCAACTGAAAAAACCGCCTCAGCCCTGGGAGTTTCGTTCCAAGCCGGCCTGGCAGCGACTGTTGATCATGCTGGGAGGAATTCTGGTTAATTTCCTGCTGGCTTTCATTATTTATATTGCAGTAATGTTTGTCTGGGGAGATACTTATCTGCCCAATGAAAATGTAAAATACGGCGTTCTGGTCGATTCGCTTGGTCAGCAGATGGGCCTGCAAAACGGGGATAAGATCATTTCCATCGATTCACAGAAAGTTGAAGGATTTTCTCAGATAATTCCTGTTATCGTACTTGACCACAGCAAAACGTTACAGGTAGAACGTAACGGGAAAATGATCAATGTGTTTATTCCGGATTCGGTCTTCCCGAAATTGATCAGGGCTAAATCGCCTGTGATCCAGCCCCGGCTTCCTTTTAATCCCTTTATTATCCAAGGTTTTACAAAAGACTCTCCGGGAAAGGAAGCCGGCTTACGAAAGAATGACAGAATCGTGGCAGTAGACAGTCTGCGATTTCAATATTATGATCAGTTCAAAAACTATTTGCAAGAACGTAAAGGAAAGCAGGTTGTCCTGACTGTAAAGCGGGACTCTCAACTACTTAACCTGCCTGTTAAGCTTACTCCGGAAGGCATGATTGGGGTCTCTACCGATTTTTCCCATGTCTTTGCTTTTAAAACGATAAGGTATTCGTTTTGGGAGTCCATCCCGGCAGGTATTAAAAAAGGCATCCGCACTACCAACGACTACCTGAAACAAATCAAACTGATTTTCGCTCCCAAAATGAAAGCCTATGAGTCTTTGGGAGGTTTTATCACGATTGGAAAAATCTTCCCGTCGGTATGGGACTGGAACGCTTTCTGGAACCTGACGGCTTTCCTGTCTATTATCCTGGCGATCATGAACCTGCTGCCTATTCCAGGACTGGATGGTGGACATGTGTTGTTTCTGTTGTATGAGATACTTACAGGCAGAAAGCCAGGGGATAAATTTCTGGAGTATGCGCAGATTATCGGAATGATGCTCCTCCTGGCATTGTTGGTGTATGCCAACGGAAATGATATTATTAAGTTATTTCACAAATAAATAACCGTTCGTCCGGTGTATAATAATATTAAGTAACTTTGTTTTGTTTATAAAACCTAAAAGATAAAAGTCATGATAGAAAGTTTTGTTTTAGCGGGGTGGTTTGGGCCGACAGAAATTGTTCTTATTGTCTTGGTTTTGCTTCTGCTTTTCGGAGGAAGGAAAATCCCAGAACTGATGAGAGGGTTAGGCCAGGGTATGAAAGAATTTAAGAAAGCTACCAAAGACGAACCGGAATCACAGAGTGGCAACAACGATACCAAACCAAAAGAATCGTGATTCAACCCCGGTTTATGTTATCTAAAAAACCCGTTTCTTCTCATGTTTTTCTGATATTCTGGCAACATCTCGTTGACCAGGATGCTTCGGGCATGATTTTTGTATCCCTGAGACAGGTAATACGTAAAACCAAAAACCATGAAAAAACTGGTATTTTATCTGGGGATATTCCTGTTGGCAGGACTCGGTTGCAAGACGGATAACAAGACACTTAAGCCTAAAATCTCCGGATCAACCGGCGAGGTGTTGGTGGTAGCACCTGATTATCTGTGGAACAGTCCTGCCGGCGATACCCTGGAAAGTTCACTTACCCGTGAATTGCCCTGTCTCCCACAACCGGAACCTATGTTCAATATAATTCATGTAACCCCCGTTAATTTTGATAAGATGTTCCAGACACACCGGAACATTCTGTTTATGAGAATAGACAAAAAAAAATATCCCGAGGCCAAGATCCTGATAGAACATGACCTTTGGGCCACCCCACAGCTTATTATGGAGATGCAAGCCCCGGATATCCCGTCATTTGTCAAGCTGGTGACAGAAGTCAGCGATTCTGTGGTAAACCGGATCAATGAGATCGAGAGAAGCCGGATTATCAGCTATTATAAAAAATATCTGCAAGGGGATATCTATAATAAACTGAAGGAAAAATATCATATTTCCCTGAACATCCCCAAAGGTTATACCATGGATGTCGATTCAGCTAATTTTGCCTGGATCAGCAGCGAGACACCAACCACCAGTCAGGGAATATTGATCTATTTCTATCCTTATACAAGCGAAGACGTTTTTACCAGGGATAACCTCATAAAGGTCAGAAACCGTACGTTACGCAAGTATGTTCACGGACAGATAAAAGGAACATATATGACCACCGAGACCATTCTGCCTCCGGAGTTCAGGGCATTTAAAAGAAACGGTCAGTATTATGCACAACTGCGCGGCCTCTGGAAGCTGGAAAATGGTTTTATGGGAGGACCGTTCGTGAGCATATCCACTGTAGACAAGTACCACGGCAGGGTGATCACTGTCGAAGGTTATGTGTACGCCCCGGGCGACAAAAAAAGAGAGTTGTTGAGACAGGTAGAAAGCATTCTTTATACCCTGAAAATTTATCCCGATAGATAATAGCCGGGATATCCGGCTTTATAATTTTTTAGCGGCATAATTGCCACTCCAAAGACAGAAGGAGTGGCTTTTTTTTTACATTTGCATGGTAAACAATTTGAAAAATTATGGCATATCTGAAAATAATAAAAGCAGACCAACCCAAAAAGGACCTGTCAACAGTTTATCTTGTGGAAAATAAAAAGGATATTGCTTCCATGGATTTGGATTCCAGGGAGAGGTCTTTTTTGGAGACCCGGCTTTCCGGCAAGAAAGAGATCACACTACTGAATCGTTTTGATTTCCGTATGTATTTTGTCCTTTTACCGGATAAGGGAAACAACGAGCAGAAAAAAGAAAAACTGAGGGAAGCTGCTTTTTCATTGCTAAAACTTTTCCGTGAGTTTGAAGAAAAATACCTGCAAGTGAAAGATCTTTTTAAAAATGGAGATTTTACCCTATCGTTTCTGGAAGGACTGGCACTGAGCGCTTATCGGTTTGATAAATATTTTTCCAAAAAGAAAAACGGTAAAAAGAACTATGCAGGTCCGGAAAAGGTTACCCTGGTCTCGGATCAGGTTCCGGCTGAGGATTTGTCTGAACTTACTGTGATTGTACGTGCCGTAAATTATGCACGCAATCTGGTGAATGAACCGGTATCCTGGCTGAATGCGATGCGGCTCTCTGATGTTTTTCAAAAGATGGGAAAAGAAGCCGGGTTCCGCGTGGAGGTTTTTCACAAGCAAAAGATCGAATCACTGCGTATGGGAGGATTGCTTGCCGTAAACCGGGGGAGTATCGACCCACCCACTTTTACGATCATGGAGTGGAAACCGGAAAATGCAGTGAATAAACAACCGGTTGTATTGGTGGGAAAAGGAGTGGTGTTTGATACGGGAGGACTGAGTCTGAAGCCTACCAAGGACAGTATGGATACAATGAAATCGGACATGGCCGGCGCCGCCGCCGTGGGCGCAACCTTATATGCCATAGCCCGCAACAAGGTACCTTGTCATGTTATCGGGCTGGTTCCTGCCACGGACAACCGTCCTGACGGAAATGCGTATGCCCCGGGGGATGTGATCACCATGTATGACGGAACTACTGTAGAAGTGCTTAATACCGATGCTGAGGGCCGGATGATTCTGGCAGATACCCTGGCTTATGCCGCCCATTATAACCCAAACCTCGTAATAGAATTGTCAACACTTACGGGGGCCGCTGCCATGGCCATTGGCAAATACGGGATTGTTGGCATGGGAACCGCTTCTCAAGAAGATTTTTCAGCTCTAGAAAAAAGCGGCGAAGAAGTCCATGAAAGAATAGTGCGTTTTCCATTCTGGGATGAATATAAGGAGCTGTTAAAATCGGATATTGCTGACCTGAAAAATATTGGCGGACGTGAAGCAGGCGCTATCACTGCCGGGAAGTTCCTGGAACATTTTACAAGTTATCCATATATTCATCTGGATATTGCCGGACCGGCTTTTGTTCAGGAAGAGTACTCCTGGCAGGGCAAAGGCGCTACCGGCATCGGAGTAAGACTATTATATAATTTTGTCAAAAACAGATGCCGGTGCTGACAAACTGAACATATATTTTATCACCTGAAATCTTCAGAACATCATGTCAGAGAAAAAAATAAAAGTAGGTATTACACAGGGCGACATCAACGGGATCGGCTATGAGGTCATCATCAAAACCCTGCTCGATCCCCGGATTAATGAACTCTGTATTCCTATTATATACGGTTCTCCCAAAGTGGCAGCGTATCATCGCAAGGCGTTGAATATTTCTAACTTCAGCATGAACCATATTAAATCGGCAGTCGAAGCCAACCCCAAAAGAGCCAACATTATCAATTGCATCAAAGATGACATTAGGGTGGATCTGGGTAAACCCACCCGTGAATCCGGAGAAGCAGCTTTAATCAGTCTGAAGCATGCTATTGCCGATTTGCAAGACAATCTGATTGACGTGCTGGTGACAGCTCCTATCAACAAAAGTACCATTCATTCCGAAGAATTTCCTTTTCCGGGACATACCGAATACATCGAAGAATCTTTTGGCGAAAAAGGGGACAGCTTGATGCTGATGGTGGGGGAAAATCTCCGGATAGGCGTGGTTACCGGTCACATTCCTTTGGCTGAAGTACCTGCAGCCATCGACAAAGAGAGAGTATACTCCAAAATCCGGATCATGGAAAAAACCATGGTGCAGGATTTCAGGATCAGGGGTCCGAAAATAGCGATGCTGGGACTAAATCCGCATGCCGGTGAAGAAGGACTGCTGGGAAAGGAAGAAGAGGAAATAATAATTCCGGCGATAAAGAAAGCCCGGGAAGAGGATAATATTCTTGTTTTCGGCCCCTATCCGGCTGATGGTTTTTTTGGCGCCGGCGACTATAAGAACTTTGATGCTGTACTGGCGATGTATCACGACCAGGGACTGGCACCTTTCAAGGCAATGCATTTTGAAGAGGGAGTAAACTTTACGGCCGGTCTTCCGGTAGTGAGGACTTCCCCCGCACATGGCACGGCCTATCATCTGGCCGGTAAGGGAGAAGCTTCGCCGGAGCCGTTCCGGCAAGCACTGTATCTGGCTGTTGATATTTACAGAAATCGTAAATTCTACAGGGAAATAACTTCCGATCCTTTACAGGCCCGTCCAGAGACAAAGGAATGAACGGCTGTTTTTCTACCTGATAAAACTAACCTGATCTGAAAATGTTTGATTATATCCAGGGAAAGATTGTAGAGCTGACGCCTGCCAATGTTGTTCTTGATAGCGGAAACATCGGGTATTATATTCATATTTCGTTATACACTTTTATTTCGCTCAAGGAACGTTCCGTAGCCAGGTTGTATATCCAACAGGTGATTCGTGAGGATGCTCACCTTTTGTACGGGTTTGCGGATAAAAAAGAACGGGAGATGTTCCGTTTGTTGGTGAGTGTTTCGGGAATAGGGATCAATACCGCCCGCTTAATCCTGTCTTCCCTGACGCCTGCTGAGGTGGCTCAGGCCATTGTTAAAGAAAATGTGCCTGTATTACAGGAAATAAAAGGAATAGGGGGTAAAACAGCCCAGCGGGTGATCGTAGACCTGAAAGATAAAGTGGGAAAAATATCGGAAGAGGAAGAATTTTTATCCCTCCCGGACAATAGTAACGTGGAAGAATCGTTATCTGCTTTGGTAACTTTGGGATTCCCGAAAGCACTGGCAAAAAAAACAATAAAAAAAATTATCACCGGGAATCCAGGTTTGGCAGTGGAAGAAATTATTAAGAAAGCTTTGAAGATATTATAAAGATTTTCAAATCTGGCCCCTTTTGGATGATAGAAAAATATATGCCATTCTGTTGTTTTCCGGCTTACTGTTTCTTTTGCAGGGGATATCAGCGCAGGCACAGGTAAACAATGCCAGACAGGATACCACCTCGCATGGTGGCACTACTTTATTGCATTATCCTTTTCATGATTACCAGGGAAACCCGTTCCTGCAGCAGAACCAGTCGGGTTTATACCTGCACCTCCCCTCAAATATACAACGCAGAATCGAATATGACCCAAAAACCAATGAATATATTATCTATGAGAAAATAGGAAATAATTTCAATTACCGTCTCCCTTATGTAATGAGTGAGCAGGAGTTCAGAAAATGGCAGTATGATCAGGCTGTACGGCAATATTGGAAACAGAAAGCCAGCAGCAATACAAGCGCTTATCAGCAATCACTTATTCCCAAACTGTTTGTCGGAGGTGAGGCTTTCGACCGGGTGTTCGGGAGCAATACCGTGAACATTGTTCCTCAAGGATCAGCCGAGCTGATATTTGGAGCTAATACATCACGTATTGATAACCCGGCCTTGTCTGAAAAGCTACGAAAGGTAACTACCTTTGACTACAAGGAAAAGATACAGATGAACGTCACCGGAACTGTTGGGGATAAGCTGAAGCTGGGTATTAACTATAATACGGAAGCTACTTTTGATTTTGAGAATCAGACCAAGCTGGAATATACCGGGAAGGAAGATGAGATCATCAAAAAGATCGAAGCCGGTAATATTAATTTCCCTCTTTCCGGGACACTTATCACAGGAAGCCAGAGTCTTTTCGGCCTTAAGACAGATTTACAGTTTGGCAAACTTACCGTCAGCACTGTTTTTTCCCAGCAAAAAGGGCAGACTTCCGAGATTGATGTGAAAGGGGGTGCTCAGATCCAAAACTTTGAGGTGGAAGCCGACCATTATGAGGCAAATAAACACTTCTTTCTCTCACAGTTTTTCCGGGATCATTATGACGAAGCCCTGGCCTACCTGCCGGTGATCAATACCGGTGTAGCGATTCAGCGGATAGAAGTGTGGATCACCAATAAGACAAATCGCTTTGAGAACTCAAGAAATGTGGTGGCTTTTATGGACCTTGGGGAAGAACAGCATAATATATACAATCCGGTGCCGGCATTCAGGCAGACAGGTCAGGGGCCCTATGTCTATAATGAACTGAACGGTCTTTATGACCAGATGAATTCTACCTACAGCGGGATTCGTGACATCAGTCAGGTTACCAATACCCTCGAGCCGCTGAAGCCCGATTTTATCATCGGAAGAGATTTTGAGAAAATTGAAAATGCCAGGAAATTGACCGAAAGAGAATATACGGTGAACAAACAGCTGGGTTTTATTTCACTCAATGCGGCTCTGAATGCGGATGAGGTACTGGCAGTAGCTTATGAATACACAGTTAACGGGAAGGTGTATAAGGTAGGGGAATTCTCAAGTGATGTGAGTGCTCCGGATGCCCTGGTGCTGAAACTGCTGAAAGGAACCAATCTCTCTCCCAAATTGCCGACCTGGAAACTGATGATGAAGAATATCTATGCCCTGGGGGCTTATCAGATCAATCAACGGGATTTTCAGCTTCATGTGGTGTATCATGATGATAAAACAGGGAATGATATTAATTACATTCCGGAAGGCAAGATATCAAAAGAAGTCTTGATAAAGGTTCTGAATCTGGATAACCTGAACTCCCAGAACGAGCCTTATCCGGACGGTTATTTCGACTTTCTCACCGGGATTACCATAAACCCTGCCAAAGGGAGGGTAATCTTTCCGGTGCTGGAGCCTTTTGGCAGTTATCTGAGGAAGAAAATAGGGGATGATGCCATTGCCGACAGGTATGTCTTCCAAGAATTGTATGATTCGACCTTAGTAAAAGCCCGTCAGGTGGCAGAGAAAAACAAGTTTAAGATCGTGGGCAGTTATTCTTCGACTTCCAGTTCGGAGATCCAGTTAAATGCCATGAATGTCCCCAAAGGATCGGTGAAAGTCACAGCCGGAGGAATCCAGTTGAAGGAGAACGTGGATTATACTGTAGATTATAACCTGGGAACAGTGAAGATCATCAACCAGGGGTTGCTGGAGTCGCAGACGCCTATTAAGGTGCAGCTAGAGAGCAATCAGTTGTTCAATCTTCAGACCAAGACACTGCTGGGAACACATCTGGATTATAAAATCAATGATGATTTTCACATTGGCGGCACGGTATTGAACCTGACAGAACGGCCACTGACCCAGAAAGTGAACATCGGTGATGAACCAATCTCCAATACCATGCTGGGGCTGGATGGCACGTATCATACCGAGTCGCGTTTGCTCACCCGTATGGTAGACTGGCTGCCTTTTATTCAGACCAAGGCCCCCTCGACCATTGATTTTACCGGAGAGTTTGCCCAGATGATCCCGGGACATTCAAAAGCCATCCACAAAACAGGAACTTCTTATATTGACGATTTTGAAGGAAGCACCACAACCATCGACCTGAAAGCCTTTAATGCCTGGGTACTCGCCAGCACGCCCCAGGGACAAAATGATCTTTTTCCGGAGGCACAACTGAATAACAACAGATACTACGGAGTAAACCGTGCCAAGCTGGCATGGTATGTGATCGACCCCTTATTTCTACGGAATAATATTAATACTCCGAATTACATGAAGAAAGACCCCAGCTACCAGTCCAGCCATTATGTTCGGGAAGTATTTGAAAAAGAATTGTTTCCAAACCGCGAAAACCCCACCGGCATTCCTACGAACATTGCTGTACTGAACCTGGTATTTTATCCCGACGAAAAAGGACCTTATAACTATGATGCCTCGGCTTCCGCCTATTCGGCAGGGGTTAATCCTGACGGGAAACTGAAAAATCCGACAGACCGCTGGGGGGGGATCATGCGGGAGGTACCTACCAGTGATTTTGAATCGGCCAATGTACAGTATATTGAATTCTGGCTGATGGATCCGTTTGTGGAGATGTCGGATAATTACGGCGGAGACCTGTATCTGAACCTGGGGGATGTTTCTGAAGATATTCTGCGGGATTCACGAAAGAGTTTTGAGAACGGCCTGCCCACCTCGCCAGTAGTACAGGATGTGGATACGACCATCTGGGGTCGTGTACCGGTAAATCAGTCGCTGGTGAATGCTTTTGACAATGATCTCAATGCACGCAGATATCAGGATGTGGGTCTTGACGGGTTGGGAGATGGGGATGAAGTCTCTTTCTTTGCCGCTTACCTGGATTCTATGAAAAGCATCCTGACCCCCGAGGCTTATCAGGATTTGCTGAAAGACCCTTCCAGGGATGATTTTCATTACTACCGCGGCAGCGATTATGACCAGGAGCAACTGGGTATACTGGAGAGATATAAGGCATACAACGGGATGGAAGGAAATTCCCCGACGGCGGAAATGTCAAAAGAACCCTATCCGACCACAGGGTCTACCCTGCCGGATGTTGAGGATATCAATCGGGACAACACCCTGAGTGAAACGGAGAGATATTACCAGTATCATATAAGCCTGCGAACCAAAGACATGGAAGTGGGGAAAAACTTTATCACCGATAAGGTAACCAGTACCGTAACTTTTGCCAACGGAGAGAAATCATCGGTAAACTGGTATCAGTTTAAGATACCTATCAGGGAATATAACCGTATTGTAGGAGATATTCAGGACTTTAAGTCTATACGTTTCATACGTATGTTCATGCGTGGATTCAACAAAGAGACAATCCTGCGTTTTGCCACCTTCAACCTGGTGCGGGGAGAGTGGAGAAACTATTACAACTCTCTTCTTCAGGGAGGTGAACGTATCAATACACCGCAACAGGAAAGCGGGGAGTTCGTGGTTTCTGCCGTGAACATTGAAGAGAACAGCAGCAAGCAACCGGTAAACTATGTGTTGCCTCCGGGCATTGACAGGGTGATCGACCCGACCAATCCTCAGTTGCGCCAGTTAAATGAACAATCTATTCTGTTAAAGGTCAAAGATCTTGAGGATGGGGATGCCCGGGCTATATATAAAAACGTTAATCTTGACTTGCGGAAGTACAAAAAGATCAGGATGGAAGTTCATGCTGAGGCTCTTCCCGGTATTCCGTTGCAGGATGATGAGGTGACGGTATTCATCCGCATTGGGACCGATTACCGCGATAACTATTACGAATATGAAGTGCCACTAAAGATCACCCCGCCGGGGAAGTACAACAACGATCTTGTAACTGACCGGCAGATCGTATGGCCTGAGGACAACAGGATGATCATCCCTCTGAAATTGTTTCAGGAGCTGAAACAGGAAAGAAATACAGCCATACACAATCGACGAACAGGACTGGAAACGAGTGATGTGTATATCAAAAGGATTGAAAACAACAGGGTGATCAAAGTAGCAGGCAACCCTAACTTCAGTAATGTACGTACCATCATGCTCGGCATACGTAATCCTTTGCAGAACAATAATTATCTCAACGATGATGGGACTCCCAAATCTGTGGAGGTGTGGTGCGATGAGTTGCGGCTATCCGACTTTGATGAAAAAGGAGGATGGGCAGCCAACGCCCGTCTGCAGACCCGTCTGGCAGACTTGGGCACTGTAGACATAGCCGGTTTTGCCAGCCAGCCTGGCTTCGGAAGCATCGAAAAGAAAGTGGCCCAGCGCAACCAGGAAGAGGTAATCCGGTATGACATATCCACGAATCTTGAATTGGGGAAATTCTTCCCCAAAAATGCCAAGGTACGGATACCTTTTTTCTTCGGGTATTCCGAAACCCGTATCAATCCCGAATACAACCCCATGGATCCGGATATCCCGCTTAGGTCGGCTTTGGCCCATGCCGAAACCAGGACAGAGAAGGATTCGATCCTTCATTTCTCACAGGACTACAGCAGCAGGAAAAGCATTAACCTAACCAATGTAGGCATTGGCTCTGTCACGAAAAAACCCAGATTCTACAATCCTTCTAATTTGTCCTTCAATTTTGCATACAGTGAGTTGTATCACCGGGATATGAAAACAGTTATCAATCTGGAAAAAAATTACCGCGGAGGATTATCCTATATATTTAATGCACAACCTAAAAACATAACTCCCCTGCGCAAGATGAAGATCCTGCGATCGCCGCTATTCCGGTTATTACGTGACTTTAATTTTTACTATATGCCCAAACATGTGTCTTTCAGAACAGATCTCGACAGGTATTACAATGAAGTAAAAACGCGGAACATTGCTATTCCTGATCTGAAAATTGCACCTACCTTCCGGAAAGACTTTCTCTGGCACCGGAACTATGATGTCAAATGGGATCTCACCAGATCGCTGCGGCTGGATTTTTCTGCAGGAAATATTGCACGCATTGATGAGCCGCCGGGAGGGGTTGACAAAGACAGATATGCTGACGAATATGAACGCTGGAAAGATTCTGTGTGGGTGAACCTTAAACAAGGGGGAAGAAATACGCATTATTTCCATATGATCAATGCTTCCTATACCATCCCTATCAATAAGTTCCCTTTGCTTAGCTGGATTACAGCCACAGTCCGTTACAATCTTAAATACGACTGGCTGATTGGTCCTGTTTATCCCGACTCGATGAACATCCATTTGGGCAATACAATACAAAATTCCAACAATGCCCAGTTGAGCGGACAGTTCAACATGAACAATCTGTATAATAAGGTGGGTTTTTTGAAAAAGATTAATCAGGATAATGCCCGGAGAGCCAGTGGGAAAAAACCCCCTACCAAGAAAAAGAAGGTCTCGTTCACTTCTAACAGGATCAGACTGAAAGGAGGGCGGTCACGAACGATATTTCATAAACTGAAAACAGAAGATATTACTAAGGTTACAGCCTATGATGAAAACGGCAAGGAGATCAAGGGTAAGTATAAGGTGGTAAATCCCGACAAGATCACTTTTACTGCCGATGAAGACCATAAAAACGTGAAGATGGTCATCGAAGGAACTAAAAATGTTAATGAGAACTTTCTTATTATCGCGGGAGAAACCCTGGCCGGGGTGGTAATGGGTATAAAAAACGTAAATCTTTCTTTTTCCCAGAACGAAGGAACTTTATTACCCGGATATATGCCTCGGACAAATATTATGGGCCTCAACAGAATAGGAGATGACCTGGCTCCCGGGTGGCCGTTTGTGCTGGGTTGGCAAGATCATGATTTTCTGTACAAAATTGCGGAGAAAAACTGGTTGACGACAGATTCATTGATTAACAATCCTTACGTCATGACCCATACGGAAAATTTTAATTTCCGCGGTACGTTTGAACCGTTTAAGGGTATCCGGGTGGACATTATTGCCAACAGAAGATTCTCCAAAAATCTTAATGAATATTATAAGTTCAACGATACAAGACAGAAGTATGATTTTAGCAACCCCATGGAAACGGGCAACTTCTCTATGACGTATATTACCATGGGAACAATGTTTGAGACGATACGAAAAGATGCTGAGGGAAACTATGTGTCGGCCAATTTTGACCGTTTTAAAGAATATACACAAATCATCTCCAAACGTCTTGCAGAAAACCGTCATAAACGGGAACCGGGATATGATCCGGATACCGACCCGGAAACAGGATTGCCGTTACAAACCGGTTACAAAAACGGTTATTCCTTAACCAGCCAGGAAGTATTGATGCCTGCTTTTCTGGCGGCATATGCCAAAATGGACCCCTGGCATATATCTTTGAACACCCTGCCATCCATTACTCAAATCCTTCCTAACTGGAGGGTAGTAATAGATATCTTTAATCGCATCCCATTCTTTAAATCATTTCTGCGGTCGGCAAATATTACCCATTCCTACCGTTCGACCTATAACATTGCATCTTATCAGACTGACCTGAATTTTCTCGAAGATGAGAGCGGTTTGAACTGGATCAGGGACATGGAATCTAATTTTATACCTCAATATCAGGTCAATACTGTTTCCATTACAGAGCAATTTGCTCCTTTGGTGGGCTTAGATGTGGTTTGGAAAAACGGCATTACTTCCAAACTGGAATTTAAAAAATCCAGAAATCTGGCATTGAGTTTAAATAATAACCAGTTGATGGAGGTCCATAATGATGAAATTGTTGTAGGTACCGGATACCGCTTCGACAATGTCACATTTAATATCCAAGCAGGCGGCCGGCAAAAAGAGTTGAAAAGCGATCTTAACCTGCGGGCCGATCTGAGCATCCGGGATAATAAAACCATTATGCGAAAGCTGGTGGAAGAAACCAATATTCCTACAGCAGGTCAAAGGATCATCACCCTGAAGCTCTCTGCCGACTATATGTTAAGCGACAAATTCAACCTGAGGCTCTTCTTTGACAGAATTGTTAATGATCCTTTTGTAGCCCTTACTTTCAAAACCGCCAATACCAATTTCGGGATCAGCCTCAGGTTTACGCTGGTACAATAAAAACGAAAAACTTGAAATTATTTTCCGGTTTAGTATCAATTGGTCATTTTTTTTCTGTAAAAAATATTCTATTTTTGAGCGTCCAATATAATAACATTCAAACCATTTAAACATGAACATACCTGATAATCTGAAGTATACAAAAGATCACGAATGGATCCGTGTAGAAGAAGATATGGCGTGGGTCGGCATTACTGATTATGCGCAGAGTGAATTGGGGGATATCGTATTTGTCGAAATCGAGACAGTCGGTGAAACTCTCAACAAAGGAGAAACTTTCGGGACGGTAGAGGCCGTAAAAACTGTTTCCGATGTGTTTTTGCCTGTTTCCGGTGAAATACTGGAATCCAATCCTGCCCTGACAGATACACCTGAAATTATCAACAAAGATCCTTATGGCCAAGGATGGATGATCAAGGTGAAAATATCAAATCCGACCGAACTGGATGATTTGATGGATGCCGCAGCATATCAGAAAATGATCAATTCCTGA